>Ga0193726_1000071_pt1 | contig 181911 bp, 147 predicted proteins | sample H2c1metaG_FD_144928 | JGI IMG/M metagenome (GOLD analysis project Ga0193726, IMG submission 144928) | Soil microbial communities from a riparian zone of the East river system, Colorado, United States - H2c1 | ecosystem: Environmental > Terrestrial > Soil > Riparian zone | place: USA: East...
GGTCGCACTTCGTCGCGTACTTTACAGCTGAGGGCTCAGCGATTCTTCCAGTTGGGCTTGCGTTTTTCCACCAGCGCGCGCACGCCCTCCTGTGAGTCCTCGAGGCGATACAGTTCATTCAGGAAAATATTCATGGAGTGTTTCAAGCCATCCTTCAGCGACATGCCCATGCCCCCCAGAATCGCGCGCTTGGCCATGGTCAACACCGGACCGGAGTGGCTGGTGATGCGATGAATCAAGTCCGACACGGCCTGCTGCAGCTGCACTTCCGGCACCAGGCGATTCACCAGGCCCAATTCCATGGCGCGTTCGGCGGTCACCGGCTCGCCGGTCAAGACCAGTTCCAGCGCGACTTTCGGACCGACCAGGAAGGGCAGTATGGTGGAGGCCAGCGGAGGAAAAACTCCGATGGAGATTTCCGGCTGCGCAAATCGCGCTTTAGGAGTGGCGATTACGAAATCCCCAAAGGCAGCGAGTTCCGCGCCGCCGCCGATCGCCGGGCCATTGACCACGCAGATGACCGGTTTGGAAGTCTCCAGCATTCCCGCGAACGCCGCGTGAAAAGCATCCAACATCTGAAATACTCGCTGCGAGGTATATTCTCCGACGTCAATTCCACCGCAAAAGACGCGGCAGGCGGAGTCCAGAACGATGAGTTTGACCTCGTCACGGTCACCCGCGAAGGCCACCGCATCGGAAAGTTCGCGCAGCATGGATTCGTTGAGAAGATTGTGTTCCGGGCGGTTGAGCGTGATGCGCGCTACGCTACCTTCCACCTTGAACTTGATGTGCTTGAACTCGTCCGGCGCGCGGCGCTGCCGCTTGGTCGAGTACTCTTCAGAGTTGATGGATTGGACGGTGGAAAGTGGCTCGACCATGCTTGCTCCTGGCAAATCTACACAAATCGGCAAGTTATGCGATGAAGCACTAATGCTAGCATGGCGAATAAATGAATTCAGGCGTCGAAAAAGGGATGGTGCGCAAAAGGTTGGCCCCCTCTGGGATGCACTGGTTTGTGTTCGAAGGGTACACATCTGGGCAATTTTGCTGGCGTGCGGGTTTGTTCCTAGCAGCGGGGAGGCCGCCAGTCAGGCATTTTGCCGCGAAAAACGAGGCGTTGCGGAGAGAGTGGGCGTGAAATCGCCAGGCACGTCGGTGGCGGCCGCTTACAACGGCCCTCTGGACGACTCCGGATTTCCGCAAGCGGAGGCGTGGATAGATGCGGAGGCTGTTCGCTTTGACGGGGACTGGCAAGGGAAAAACGCCGATCCTCAACGTTCCACAGAAGTCCGCCTGTTGTGGAGCACCGCAAATCTGTACCTGAAATTTGTGTCGCGTTACCGCATTCTCACCGTGTTTGCGGACGCCGAACCAAATGGTCGTCGTGACCAACTGTGGGACCGGGATGTGGTGGAAGTTTTTCTGCAGCCGGACACGACTGTCCTTCGCCAGTACAAGGAGTTTGAAGTGAGCCCGAATGGCTACTGGATCGATCTCGACATAGATAACGGAGCGTTGGCTGACCTCCAGAGCGGTTTGAAACGGCGGGTTGTAGTGGATGAATCGGCGAAAACGTGGACCGCCGAACTGGCCATTCCCATGAAGAGCCTCGTGCAGCACTTCGATCCGCGTGCCACCTGGCGGGTGAATTTCTATCGCGTGGAAGGAGCCACAGAACCCCGATTCTATTCGTCCTGGCAACCCACCAATACCGCGAAACCGAATTTCCACGTGCCGGAATTATTCGGCTATTTGAAATTTGCCGCGCCATGAAGATACTGGCCTCTCGTTCGTCTTTTTCCTATGCTTCCGCCGTGCAGAAATCGTATTCGCTAGCTATTTCCCGTTTGTTGGCGTTCCTTTTTCTCACTATATCTTTCACTGATGCTCTCTCGCATTCGACCCTCGCCGCTCCGGCGCCAAATAATCCCGATAGTGCGCCCACCATAACTAAGGTCGAGCCACCGGGCTGGTGGATCGGGCTCACCCCGGAATTGATGTTGCTGCTATCTGGCCATAACCTGCAGGCCACGGAACTCACCTGCAACCTTGCCACCCTGCACGTGTCGCGGACGCAATCGAGCGCCAGAGGTGATTATCTATTTGTGTGGCTGAAAATTGGCACGGACACTCGTTCGGGTACGGCTGTCTGCCGGATCACCACGGCCACAGGAAATGTTTCCTTCGAGCTGCCGCTGGCGCAGCGCTCCTCGACGGCCGGCAAATTTCAGGGTCTTTCGCCAAGCGACGTAATTTATCAGATCATGCCAGACCGTTTTGCGAATGGCGACCCCACCAACGACGAGCCCACCGAAGCGCCGGGCTCCCTGGATCGTTCCAAGCCGCGCGCGTATCACGGCGGGGATCTGCGCGGCATTCGCGAGCATTTGCTATACCTGAAGGATCTGGGAGCCAGCGCGTTGTGGCTGACACCGGTGTTGAAAAACGGCGCGGCCCAGGATTATCACGGATACGGCGCCGTGGATTTGTATGCCGTCGATCCTCATCTGGGGAGTTTGCGCGACTATCAGGAACTAATCAGTTCCGCCCACAGCCTGGGTATAAAGGTTTTGTTCGACGCGGTGGTAAATCACACCGGACCCCATCATCCATGGGTAAAAGATCCGCCCTTGCCGGACTGGTTTCACGGCACGCTACAACAACACGATAATTCCTCCAGCCCACTGGACAAATCCTTCTACGGACCCCCGAACCTGCAGCAGCCCGGTCACGACCCCTTCGAGACTCTTGTTGATCCCCATGCTCCGCCGGGTAGGTCCAAAAAACTTACCGACGGCTGGTTTTTCGGTATGTTGCCGGACCTGAACACGGAAAATTCGTTAGTGGCGCAGTATCTCTTGCAGAACAGCCTCTGGTGGGCGGAAACTTCCGGACTGGATGGTTATCGCCTCGATACTTTCCCTTATGTGCCGAGAAAATTCTGGGCCGCCTGGCACAGCGGATTGCGGCGAATTTATCCCAACCTATCCACCATCGGCGAAGTTTTTCACCCTGATCCTAGCGTCACCTCTTTCTTCGCCGGGGGGCTGAAGCGCTTTGACGGCATCGATTCCGGAGCTTCGACTCTTTTCGACTATCCTCTGTACTTCGCTCTCCGTGATGTTTTGTTGCGCGGCGCGCCGGCGGGAAAAATCGCCGACGTCTTGCGCCACGATTCGTTGTATGCACATCCCGATTCACTGATTACATTTTTTGGCAACCACGACGTGGCGCGATTTGCCAGCGAGCCGGGATCCTCCTCAACAAAACTGGAATTGGCTTTTGCTCTGACGCTGACGCTGCGCGGCATCCCGCAGCTTTATTATGGCGACGAAATCGGTATGACTGGCGGGGGCGATCCTGAAAATCGCCATGATTTTCCGGGCGGTTGGCCGGGAGACGCGAAAGACGCATTCGACTCTGGGGGGCGCACGCCCGAACAGAAAACAATTTTCGATCAGACGCAATCGTTATTGCGTGTGCGGCGCGAACACCCAGTGCTGGCGCGCGGGCATCTATGGCATCTGGCTTCCGACGATTCGTCTTATGTTTTCGAACGAGACTCCGACGAAGAGAAAATTGTGGTGGCCTTTAACAATGCAAGCGCCTCCCACGAAGTGAACATCCCGTTGCAGAATACTCCGGCGCAAGGGGCTCTAGACCTGGTCACGCTTTTCGGCGAAGCGCGCGGAAAGATCGTCGACGGCGAAATGCGACTCACTATGCCGCCGCAGTCGCTGTCTATTTTCCTGGTGGATTAGCGCGCGAGGGCCGGAATAAGACTAAAAACTCAAGCGCACTGACCAGTCTTTCAGCGCGTCCGGTACCGTCAACGTCACGGAGTGAAGCTGGTTGTCGTACTTGAAATCACGGATAGTCTGATCGCCGATGCGCGCTTCTTTCGGCGCCGCGGCAGCGCCGTACACGGTTACTTCCGTGCTGCTCCACCACGGGTGGTAAGTGCCATTCACAGTCTTGCCGTTGATCGAGATGGAATTCCCCGTCATTTGACACGTGTACTCAGTTCTTAGAAATTCGTTTTTTTGATACGCGTACGTGTGTCCATCGTCCATGTACAGCGCCCCGTGGCAATCGTCGCCGGGATACACGCGCAACTTGAGCGGCCCCGCGGGTGTTTCCGAAGTACTTTGCACTAGCGTTTGCATCGGCAAGATCGCTCCAGCCCGCACATACAGTGGCAATTCTTCCAGCCGCGGATGCAGTTGCAGGTGATCGTGACTCGCGGACTTACTGCTCGTCCAGAAGTCGTACCATTCGCCCGGAGGAAGATTCACTTCCTTGGCGTCCAGCATTTCCGTGGTTACTGGTGCCACGAACAAATCACGCCCGAATAAAAAGTCGTGATCGTTGCCTTCCATGCCGGGGGCTTGCGGATATTCCAGGAACAGCGGCCGCATGAACGGCAAACCCGTGCGGGTCATTTCTTCCATGCCGGTATAAATGTAGGGAAGCAACTGGTAGCGCAGCTCGATATAGCGGCGGCGAATCATTTCGTGCTCCGGGCCGTGGACCCATGGTTCCTGATCGGCGGTGCCTTTGGCGGTATGGTCGCGATAAATCGGATTGAAGGCGCCGATTTCGATCCAACGCGTCAGCAGATCGGCGGTTGGAGTACCCGCGAAACCGCCAATGTCGTCGCCCACCAGCGAATAGCCGGAAATCCCCATGCTCAGCAACATCGGTGTGCTCATGGAGAGATGATTCCACGTGCTACTATTGTCGCCGGTCCAGGTGGCGGCGTATTTCTCCGTGCCGGAATATGCCGCGCGCGTTAAAACAAACGGGCGCTCGTCGGGCTGCAATTTGCGCAGGCCGTCGTAAGTGGCGCGGACATTTTCCATTCCATAGATGTTGTGGACAGCGCGATGGTCGCGAGTCGTGCCATCGTCCATGCCATGCAAATTTCCCAGGGGCATGGTCTTGTCGGCACGGTTGAACACCGAAGGCTCATTCATGTCATTCCAGAATCCCGCGACGCCCATGCCCACAAACGTTTTGTAGTTCTCGCCCCACCAATCGCGTGCTTTGGCACGGGTGAAATCGGGAAACACGCTATCGCCCGGCCACACTGGCCCGACAAACACGCTGCCGTCCGGATTCTTCACGAATGCGTCCCGCTCGATTCCTGTGTCATAGGGCGCGTAGTTGTGATGGGGATCTTTCTTGATGTGCAGGTCTGTGATCAAAACTGTGTGTATGCCCTGCGCGCGAAAATCAGAAATCATTTTTTCAAACGTCGGAAAGTATTGTCGATTCACCGTAAACGGGGCGTTGCCCTGCTGATAATCGATGTCAAAGTAAATAGCATCCAAGGGAATTTTCTTTTGCTTGTAGGTCTGCACGATCTCGCGGGCCCGCGCTTCGGGATAGTAGCTGTAGCGACTCTGCTGGAAACCCAGTGACCAGAGTGGCGGCAGCGGAGCGTGGCCGACCATGGCGGTGTAATTCTGAATGATTTTCTTTGGCTCCGGCCCGGAGAAATAGTAATAGTTCAGTTCGCCACCGACGGCCCCAAAGGAAAAATAATCCAGCGACTCTTTGCCAAAATCGAAACTGCTGCGATAGGCGTTGTCGAAAAATATGCCGTAGGCGGCGCCGTTGCGTAGCCCAATAAAAAACGGAATGTCCTTGTACAGCGGATCGCTCGATTCCTGCCAACCGAATTCATCGGTATTCCACATGGTGAACGAGCGGTTGCGGCGGTTCATACGCCCGGCCTTGTCGCCCAGGCCAAAATAATTCTCTTCCAGAGGCATGCGCTTCCAGACATGAATGTTGTCGCCATCCCATGCCATGGGCAGCGAAGGTTCGTCTTCCAGAATTGTTGCGCCTGATTTATTCAAGAATTTGATCAGCAGCGGGGATTTATTGACCAACACGGTGATGTCGCCAGCAACCATGCGGACTTCCCTGGCTCCTTCTTCAACGGAAACTGGCGGAGCATCCGGCGCCTGCACGATAGCCCAGGAAAAATCCTTTGGAAAAGTTCCCGTGGGTGCGACGCGCACTCTCACGATGCCGTCCCGGAAGGCGGTGAGGCGTACTCTGGCCTTGCCCGCCATAAGCACCATCCCGTCTTTTAGAGTTTCGACGTCCTGAATGTCCCCGAGATGCTGCCAACCCTGGGCACGATTTTCAGCACACAGAATGGCACAGAAAATTAATCCGCCTACCAGACGCCACGCGAACCCTGACATAGAGTGTTCTCCACCAACCCGATCACAATAATATTCGGAACAGATTTTCCATCAGCCCGCTGGGATCAGGCCGCCAGCCAGTGCTCAAAGAAAGCGGTAGCTTTGGCGCCTTCGATGCGCCGGCGCACCGCGTCCATGACGCGGCAGCGAACAATTGCACCGTGAGCGTAAAATCCCAGCCAGTAGGGCAGGTGCAAAATGTCGGGCTGGCGTGAGAATTTTACGGTGTCCTGGCGCACCTTAAAAAATCCCTGCTGGAAAATCAGCCGCAGGGCTTTTTCGCGCAGAAGTTCATCGGCGGCCGCGGGAAGCAGTGAAGGCTCGATGCGATTGCGGGTATCCACCGTCAAGAGATGCTGAAAGGCGGGGATTTCCGGGAACTCGAAAAGGTCCAGGGAACCATCCACGGCGTCCATGGCGAAAAGCCGGGTGTGCGGCGCGCGCGCCATGGTGTAGCTGACTTTGTAGAACTGGTAAGGCACGTAAGCGTTGGCGATGCGTTGCAAGGAACCGGCGCGCACCCGCCAATATATCGACGAGAGCCCCATTCGTGAGAATTCGCGGATGGCGTCCGCCTGCGTAACGTTAGGGCATAAAGCCGCAATGGAAGCAGCGCTCATTTATTGGGCCACCGGCTTACCGGAAATGAATCCATAAAGCGAATACGGTGACAATCAGAACAACGGTGAAGGCCAGGTTAAGCTGGTGCTCCTTGCGCGTTTCGCGCTGCAGGTTCACGGTTTTCACGTCCATGCTTTCCAGCTTGTCGCCGACCGTTGCAAACGTCAATCCCGCCAGTTTTTTTCGCGCCGGCGCGGGATATATCATGCTGACGCCGATCAGCACGACGGTGCATATCCCGAACATCAGCACGGCGTAGTGGAGAAAATTCATGTCCACGAGCCAGCGAACTGAAGACGCACTGTAATGCCTGGTCTTGTCGAGCACTTCGGCCACAAAACGTACGGTGCCCAGCACGAAGCCTACCAGCAGAGAGCTGATGGCGCCTTCCCCGTTCAAACGCGGCCACAGAATTCCAAAAATAAAGCACACCGCGATTGGGGGACTGATGTACGCCTGTACGCTTTGCAGATAAACGTACAGTTGCGCGCTGAGCAGATGAATGAAAGGCACCCACAGCAAGCCCAGAACGACCATCGCTCCGGTGGCGGTGCGGCCAAAATTCACCAACTGCTTCTCGCTAGCCGACGGTCGATATTTTTTGTAGAAGTCGAGCGTGACCATGGTGGACGCAGAATTGAAAACGGAACTCATGGCGCCCATCAACGCGGCGAGCAGGGCGGCGATGAGCAGTCCGACAAGTCCAGTGGGAAGCAGGTTAATGACCAGCGAGGGGAAGGCGATGTCTCCGTTGGTGACTTTGCCGTCCACTACCGTGAATAGTTGCGGGTACAGGGCGTAGCAAATCAAGCCCGGCAGGACCAGCAAAAACACTGGGAGAATTTTCAGGAAACCGGCAAAAATGGTGCCGGCTTTGGCGTGTCCCTCGTCGCGGGCGGATAAAACGCGTTGCACGATCACCTGATCAGTACACCAATACCAGATGCCCAGGATGGGCGCGCCGAAAACGATGCCGGTCCACGGAAAATCCGGATCGCTGGCAGGCTTCATCATGTGAAAAAAGCTGTCGGGCAGCGCCGCACGAAGGCCCGCGAAGCCACCTATCTTGTCCATGCCGATCAGCGTGAGTGCGACGGCGCCAGCCAGCAGAATCAGCGTCTGCACCAGGTCGGTGTAGATAACGGCCGCAAGCCCTCCGGCGATAGTGTAAATACCGGTGGCCACAACCAGGATGATCGCCGCAGTCCACTGATTCCAGCCGACGACGCGCTCAAGAACGATGCCGGCGGCATACAGATGCACGGAAATTTTCGTGAAAATGTAGGCGATGACAGAAATCGTGGCAAGGTAAGTAGCGCAGTTGCGGTTGAAGCGCCGCTCCAGAAATTCCGGCATGGTAAACACGTTGGAGCGCAGATAAAACGGGACGAAGACCCAGCCCAGGAGCAGGAGCATCATGCAGGCCAGCCACTCAAAATCGCCCACGGCCATACCCGACGTGGCGCCGGACCCGGCCAGCCCGATGAAATGTTCGGTGGAAATATTGGAAACGAAAAGTGACGCACCGATAGCAAACCACCCGATATTGCGGCCTGCCAGGAAATAGTCTTCCGAGGTGCGGCCCTTTTTCGCGAAATACAGACCGATGCCAAAAATAATGGCGAAATAAATTCCGATAATGACCAGATCAGCTGTTGCGAGAACACGGTGCGTTACGGTTACGATTGCTGCCAGGAGCATCGCACCTCCCTGGGCGCGTGAATACCTACTCGAAAGGCTACAGCCGGGCCAGCCAGCGGAGTCTATACCACAGGCAGCCAACGCTCAATGAGGGATTCATCGAACTGCGGCGCGCAACCGGGCCTCGGTTGTCGTATGATTTACCGCGGTAATACGCTGAGAAAAAGTGGAGGATACCGTGATCAAATTTCTCTGTTGCGCATTGTTACTGGGAGCGAGTGTGATGGGTGCGGATAAAAACGTTTTCGACTTTACTTTAAACTCCATCGAAGGGCAGCCGGCGCCGCTGGCAGCGTACAAGGGTAAAGTGGTGATGGTGGTAAACGTGGCCAGCCGCTGTGGATTCACGCCGCAATATTCCGCGCTGGAAGCCGTGTACGAGAAGTACAAGGACCGCGGCTTTGTGATCATCGGCGTGCCGGCCAATAATTTTGGCAGCCAGGAGCCGGGGACGAATCAGGAAATCAAGACGTTCTGTACTTCGAAATATCACGTCACCTTTCCGATGATGTCGAAGGTGTCCGTGAAGGGCGACGACAAAGCGCCGCTGTATCAATATTTGACGGACAAGTCTGCCAATCCAGATACCGGCGGAGACATTCAGTGGAACTTCACCAAATTCCTGGTCGGCCCGGATGGCCGCGTGATTACACGTTTCGAGCCGGATGTGACGCCCGATGCACCGCAAGTGACGGCGGCCATCGAAAAGGCGCTTTCGGCCAACGGTCACTGAACTAGACATCCCCAGGAAAGCGATCTGCGCCGAGTCCGCCCAAACCGTGTAACCAAAATTGTCCGACAAACTCTCTTGTTAGAGAGTTCCGGATGCGTACGATATCAGCGAAATTCCCGTCATGGACGATGAGCGAATGTTGAAGAGGCGTTGATGAACAAAAGGTGGAATTGCCTGCTACTGTGCAGCGCGCTCGTGGTTGCTGGTTGCCGCGTAAGTAAGCCCGGCGCCATGGAAAGTAAGATGGCGACGGAAGTGAAACACAAAATGACCGTGGGAGGAAAAGACACTCCCAATCCGCTGGCGGCAACGGCAGAGAATATCGCCGACGGCCAGGAACATTTCGGCCATCATTGCGGAATTTGTCACGGACTGGACGGAGAGGCCACGGGAGTCCCCTTCGCGGAAAAAATGTCTCCACCGATTCCATCGTTAAGTTCGACTGATGTGCAGGAATACAAAGACGGGCAGTTGAAATGGATTATCGAAAATGGAATTAACCCCTCCGGAATGCCTTCGTGGAAAGGAATTCTGAGCGACGACGAGATGTGGAAGATCGTAAATTTCATGCGGCACCTTCCGGCCAAAGGAAGCTTGGGAATTCCGGCAGTGTACAAAGAAGAAAAAGAGGAGCACCAGCACGCCCACCGCGATCACGACACTAAGTAATTGCGAGCGACTAACAGTTCCGGCAGCTACCTCTAAGTGCCGTATTATTATGTACTTCTGGCAATATCCTGCCGCCTCCCTGCCACCTTTACCTGAAAACTTTTCAACGCGGAACGCCACTTAAAGGCATCCAAATGAAGCTCACCACGCGAGTCTCAGGGATACCTATGGCCAAAAAAACTTCGGCTTCCGTCAAGAAAACCGTCGCAGGGAAAAAATCAACGCGCTTCACCAACACATCCCTGTGGGCAGCAACCACCCCGGCTTTTGCGGCGCTGGCACTCAAGAAAAATGCCCAGGCGGATGTCTGCGTGGTGGGCGCCGGCATCGCAGGATTAACGAGCGGATATCTCCTGGCCCTCGAAGGCAAATCCGTCATCGTCATCGACAAGAATTCCGCAGGCCAAGGCGAGACCATCAACACCAGTGCGCATCTTTCCAACGAAATAGACGCGACGTATCGAGAGATAGCACGGCTGCACGGCGCGAAGGGCGCGCATCTGGCAGCCGAAAGTCATACCGCGGCAATTGCCAAGATTGAGTGCATTGTTTCCGCCGAAGATATCGAGTGTGATTTCGCGAGAGTGGACGGCTATTTGTTCCGGGGTCCGCAGGATTCAGAAAGCGTTTTGGATGACGAGCTCAAAGCGGCCCGCAGTGCCGGAATAAAAGTCGTGAAGGAAAAGACACTTCCGCTGGAATTTGCCGCCGGACCGTGCCTGAGATTTTCTGGGCAGGCACAATTTCATGCCGGGAAATACATTGTGGGATTAGCGCGCGCTTTCAAGCGCGCCGGCGGAAGGCTCTACGGGAAGACGGAAGCGAAAGAAATAAAAGGCGGGGAGCCCGCAACGGTAACGACGGCTAAGGGACTTAAGATCACCGCCGGCGCGGTGGTGGTAGCTACCAACACGCCAGTAAATGACTGGATGACGATGCACACCAAGCAGGCGGCGTATCGCACGTACGTAATCGGCGTGCCGGTGGCGCTGGATACGATTCCGGCGGCTCTCTACTGGGATACCCAGGATCCATTTCATTACCTGCGGGTGCAGCGCATTGGCAAGCCTAAGCACGAGCGCGATATTTTGATCATCGGCGGAGAAGATCACAAAACCGGGCAAATGGAAGATCTGGAAAATCGCTATGCGCGACTATTGAGCTGGGGCCGAACACATTTTCCGGGATTACCGGAGCCGGAATTTCGCTGGTCCGGACAAGTCATGGATGCCGTGGACGGACTGGCGTTCATCGGGCGCAATCCTGGCGATGAATCAAACGTTTATATCGCTACCGGGGATTCCGGCGTAGGGTTAACGCACGGCACCATCGCGGGGATGCTGCTCACCGATATGATCATGGGGCGTAAGAATCCCTGGAGCGTGCTTTACGACCCGGCACGGAAAAGTCCGCTCGCCGCGCTAACGTTCGCGAAAGAAAATCTCAATGTGGCGGCGCAATACTCCACCTGGGTTACTCCGGGCGAAGCGGGCAACGCGGAGGAGATTCAGCCGGGCGGGGCCGCGATTATTCGCAGGGGGCTGTCGAAAATCGCCGTACATCGCGATGAAAAAGGCAATTTACACGAGCGCTCCGCAGTATGCCCGCACCTGGGCTGCCTCGTGGCCTGGAACGCGACGGAAAGCAGTTGGGACTGCCCGTGTCATGGCTCACGATTCGACCCCGATGGAAAAGTTCTGAACGGCCCGGCTATCGGTCCGCTGGCTGAGGTCGAGCCCGAAGCAGCGAAGAGCACATCTGCGGCCAACGACTAAACCTGTGGACCACCCAACGGTTACGGCAGCGCTGGCAATCTCACCCGAGCCAGATGCGCATAAACTTTTGCAAACTGCACGGCATCCTGGCGGCGCGCGCTTTTTTGAATTTCACGACCAAGCGTGGTTTCCTAAAAGAATTCGTGACGGCGTCACCGACGCGCTGCAATTTATCTTAAGCCTGGGAGGCGTATATCGCTCGATCGTGCCGCGACTTAGTGAAGCGATTGAAGTGTGCGGAGCAGAGCGGGTGGTCGACTTGTGTTCTGGGGGAGGCGGCCCCTGGTTGTGGCTGTACCGTTCCGTCAGTGTGGCGAATGGGCGAGCAGTGACGGTTTGCCTGACTGACAAATATCCGAATGTTTCGGCGTTTGACAGCGCGGAAGAGAAGGCCCGAGGACAAATCACGTTTCAGAACCAGTCCGTGGATGCCGCTGATATGCCTGCGGAACTTTTGGGCTTTCGCACACTTTTTACTTCCTTTCATCATTTTGCGCCGGATGAGGCGGTGGCCATATTGCAAAATGCTGTGGATTGCGGGCAAGGCATCGGAATTTTTGAAGCACCCAGCCGCCGTATAGTGACCATTCTGGCGATGGTGTTGATGCTGCTGGGAGGATTCGCAACCGCACCTCTTATAAGGCCATTCAGCATTTCGCGATTGCTCTGGACGTATGTGATTCCTGTTATTCCGTTGGTGCTGCTCTTTGATGGCCTAGTGTCGTGCCTGCGGGCTTATTCGCAGAAGGAACTTGCGGAACTGGTGGGGCAAGTGAAGTCAGGAGAATATGTGTGGCAGATCGGGGAGCAACCTGGTGGCCTTGCGCCCATCACCTTTCTCATTGGAATACCTGGTGTCCGGGGAATAAAGGCATCGCAACGCGTACTGTAGCGGGCCCAGTTGTGCACCAAGGCTGTCGTCGTGTGGCTTGTGTCCTCCTTACCAACTAAGCTGTATTGCCGACGATTCGCAAATGCTTTTATGCTGGATATGAATTCCGCGCCCACAAGATTTCCATGAGAAACGGAATCGGGAGTTTTAGTGTCGAATTTTTCTGCCTGGGGCATTAACGAAAATTACCGCGACGACTACGGGCAGTGGCGCAGCGTTTCGGAAAAGACGAAAGCCACATTTCTGGCGGCCATGGAACCGGCGTCGGAGCGGCCGCCCGATCCTGGGTTGATGATTATGAGGCAGGGCGCAGAACAACAAATTCAGCGAGCCTCCGAGTTGCGACTGGAAGACGGCACGCGTTTGCCGGCCGCGAAGGCGTTGCCTGGAGACCTGCCGCTCGGCTATCACGTGATCGTTGATGACGATGGCCGCGAAACACGGCTGATCGTCGCTCCAGCGAAATGTTTTCTTCCGCCGGATCTGCACACCTGGGGTTGGGGACTACAACTTTATGCGCTACGTTCGCGCGGTAGCTGGGGCATCGGCGATCTTGAAGATTTGCGCGTGATGTCCAGATGGTCGTCGGATTTAGGGGCCGGCGTGGTGATGATCAATCCGCTGTGTGCGACCGCGCCGTTATTGCCGCAGCAAGCGAGTCCTTATTATCCGAGCAGCCGCTTGTATTTGAATCCGCTGTACCTGCGCATCGAAAGCATTACCGGGGCCTGGGAAGGGATTCCGGACCTGGAAACTTTTTCAGCAAAGGGGCGGGCGCTGAATGCTTTGCCGTTGATCGAACGCGACGAGATATTTCGATTGAAGATGAGTGCGCTGGAGACCATGTGGGCGCGGGTGCGGGGCACAATTTCGTTCGAAGAGTTTGAGCGCGATCGCGGGCGGAGCCTGCACTTATTCGGACTTTTTTGTGTATTGGCTGAGCAGCATGGAGCGAACTGGCGGACCTGGCCGACAGAGTTTCAGCGCCCCGATAGTCCGGCGTTAATTAGACTGGCTGAGCAATCTGCTGACCGCATCCGCTTTCACAAGTGGCTGCAGGTTTTGCTCGACGAGCAACTGCAAGCCGCATCGGCAGCGGGAAATATCATGCAGGATTTGCCCGTCGGCGTGGCTCCTGACGGAGCGGACGCGTGGATGTGGCAGGATATTTTTGCGAAAGACGTGAGCGTGGGCGCGCCACCGGATTTGTTCAATGCCCACGGGCAAGACTGGGGGTTGCCGCCGTTTGTGCCGCACAAATTGCGCGCCGCGGGATACCAGCCGTTTGTGCAGACCATTCGAGCGGCGCTGCGATATGCGCGCGGGCTACGTATTGATCACGTAATGGGATTATTTCGGCTGTTCTGGATCCCCGTCGGAGAATCGAGCGCGAACGGCGCGTATATCCGCTATAACGCGGACGAAATGCTGGCCATCCTGGCTTTGGAAAGCGCGCGAGCCAAGACTTTCATCGTAGGAGAAGACCTTGGCACGGTGGATGACGGCGTGCGCGAAAAGTTAGCCGAACACGCGGTGCTTTCCTACCGTTTGTTATGGTTTGAAGAAAATTCACCGGAGCAATATCCGAAGTTGGCGGTTGCAGCGGTGTCTACGCACGATTTGCCGACAATCGCGGGGATCTGGACGGGCGCGGATTTTGACGAGCAGACGGGACTGGGATTAAAGCCCAAGGAAGAAAATTCGCAGAAGATATTCGGGTACCTGAAGCGGGCGACGCACCTGCACGACGGCGCCGACATCTCGGACGTGATTGTAAAAACGCATGAAGCGCTGGCGCGTTCTCCCGCGGCGATTACCTTAGCTTCGATGGAAGATGGGCTGGCTGCGCAGAAGAGGCCGAATCTTCCGGGTGCGAGAAATGAACAGCGTGCCAACTGGTGCATCCCACTGCCGAAATCGCTGGAGGAAATTGAGACGGATCCCACTGTCTTGCGAATTGCGGCATGTTTGCAGAGATAAGAACTTCGCAAAATTCCTGACTATAGAGGTCGCTGTCTGGCGACTGCGGTTGGCCTTGCTTCAGAAAAAACGGTGCTGGTCATCGGCAAAACGCCGAGCTAAGCTGGCACGTAATTCCGCTATTTCCTGTGGTCCAACGAGGAGGTTTTATGCGTTATTCGCGGCGCAGCGTGATGCTGGCACTGGTTGGAGGCGCGAGTGCGCTGGCGGCAGCCGGGGCCTTGAAGGCTGTGCCGCAACGTCCAAGCATCGAGCCTCGCCCGTACCCGAATGCTCCGGATCCGGCGCATCCCTGGGGACTGTCCGGACATCAGGACCGGCCAGCCGAAGCCAAAACAATGGACAAACAGAATCAGGCCGAAGTAAAGGCCAGCGTGGAAAAACTTTACGCATTGATCAGTGAGCTAAAAGAGGAAGTAGAGAAATCCAACGCCAGCACGGTGCTATCGGTTTCGGTATTGAAAAAATCACAACAGATTGAAAAATTGGCCAAGCACGTGAAGGAACTGGCCAAGGGTTAGCTTTCGCGAAGACACCGCAGGAAAGAATATCTTTGTTCCGCACACTCAAGGCGTTTCGATTTCAAGATCTTTTCTTTTTTTCAAGCGATTGGCTTCGATCAGTTGCTGGTATTTGGCCAAGGCCTGACCGGCTTCCGCGGAGCGGCCCGCCTTGCGATAAGCCTGGCTCAATTGAAAGAAAGCTGCGTCGTGGTCTGGCGTGAGCCGCGTAGCAATCTCCAGCGGCTGAACGGCGCCGGGAGCATCTCCCTGCCGCAATAGAGCGCGTCCCAATTCAAACTGCGCGGGTTCGTAGTCCGGTTTAGCCAATATGACTTTTTGCAGTATGGCGATGGCTTCGGGCAAGTGGTCCTGGGCCAGCAGCGAATACCCTAAGTGATATGTGGTGATGGGATCGTCGGGGCGGAGCTGAAGTTCGGCGCGAAATTCTTCCTCCGCAGGCGCAAATTGGCTTTGGTGGAGATACACGAGGCCGGTGTAGTAGTGCACTTCCGGAAAGCGCGCGTCCAACTGCAACGCAGTTTTCATTTCACTCAGGGCATTAGGATAATCTTCCTGCTGCGCGTAAGCCTGCCCTAGAAGGAAATGCACCGAGGGATTATTGGCGTTCTGTGCGAGCAGACGCCGGAAAATATCGGCCGCTGCTTCCGATTGACGGGTGCGAACGAGCGCGGTACCCCAGGCGAACAGCAAGCCGGGATCCTCGGGCGGATTTTTCGTAAAGGGTTTGAGAATTTCCACCGTCTGCGGATATTTTTCCTCGATGAAATAACTTAATCCCAGAAGCTGGCGCACAAAGGCGTCGTCGGGATGCGCGGCCAGAAACCTTTCGAGCGGCGGAACAGCTTCGGAATATTGCTCGGCTTTAAAGCTCGCGAATCCCCAGTTGCGGTCGAGGCCTGGAAGTTGCGGATTCCATAGTGCGGCCTGTTTGAAAAATTCGGCGGCTTCCGCGAATTTAGCACCCTTGGCGCGCATGACCCCCAAGTCATTGTAAGAACTGGCCAGCACTTCGCCGGCGAAAGTGCGGTACTGCTTGACGGCCGCGGACTCGTGCGGCTGCTGAACGGTGACAGGGGGAGGTTCCAGATCCTTGGATACGCCACCCTGGGCCAGTGATTGCGTGCTCTGCTCCTCACCGTTGCCAGACTCCAGCAGACCGGCGATACGATCGGAAGCGTGGCTTTCGCCGCTACCAGCAGAATTATTCGTGTCAATCTGATGTTCCTGATCGAAGAACATATGTTGCTGATCGTATTTGAATTCGGCTTCGCGAAGCTGCTGAGAGCGTGCGAGAACTTTTTTTGCTTCGTCGGCGCGCCCCAGGCGAAGCAGGCCCTGGCCCAGAAGAAAGTAGCCTCGGCCAAGGTCGCGGTGAAATTCTTCGGGATTGTGTACCAGTGAAACGTACTTCTCGAGCGCCGCCACGGCTTCCGTGGTGCGCTGCGTGGACGTGTAGGCCTCGCCCAGATATAGATACGGCGCGGCGCCGTCGGGGCGCACGCGCGCGGCATGCAGGAGCACTGTTTCCGCGGCGGCGTAATCTCGCAAACTGACGTCGGTCAAACCCAGCAGCACCAGGGTCAAGTAATCGTCGGGCTGGATTTTTAATTCCTGCTGAAACATGGAACGCGCCAGTGGATAGCCCTGTTCATTGAGATGGTCGAGATAGGCATAGCCGAGGAGCGAATGGGCGCGCGGGTACTTGGGATCCAGTTCCACCGCTTTGCGAAACTCGGCGACGGCCGGTTCGGGGAAATGGGTGACCACATAGGCGCGGCCAAACAAAACGTGGAGTGCAGCGGAATTGCCCGCAGAGGCCTGCAGCTTCGTGAACAATTCCGCGGCCTCAGGAACTTTTTTGGCTTTCAGGTAGGCGATGCCGAGGAAGTAGATGGTTTCGAAATCCGCTTGTTGGGCGACCGCGGTGTTCAATTCCTTGATGGAGTCTGTAGGCTTTCCTTCAAAAAGATAGATACGGCCGAGCACATTGTGGGCGCGGGCATAGCCGGGATCACGAGCCAGCACAGCATTGATTTGCGTTTTGGCCCGGGCTACGTCGTTTCTGCGGAACCAGGCGATGGCGGCTTCCACCTGCAAACCCAGATCATCAGGCGACAGTTTCACCGCTTCATCAAGATACGTGCTGGCGATTTCGTATTGGCCTTGTGAAAGCGCGAGATTCCCCAGTTGCCGCAGGCCCAGGGCGACGGTCTGGCGATAGGCCAAATCCGCTTTGGGGACATCGTTCGCTGCGAGGGAAGCCTTCGCGGCATCGAACTGCTGTTTGAGCGCCTGGCCGGGATTATCTTCGGAAGCCAGGTTAGCTGCTGACAAAACCAATGGACTAAAGAGCAGCGCGCAAAGAAAGCACGCTGTGGCTGGCAATTTACGTATCGAGTTTGCCAGATTTGCGAATGACTGTGCGGGACCTTCGCCAGTGCGCATGTTCAAGGCATTCAGGTCACTGAATTTAGTGGACACCGGCCGGTGCTCCAGGCGATGGGGAGGGGCTGGGCAGCGGCTTGCTGCTTTGTATGCCGCTGCCTTCGACGACAGTGTAGATAAAATCGGCGGCGACGTTTTCAAGCTTTTCGACTTTGCCGTTGGGCCAACGAATTTCGACCCAGTCCATTTTTGTGGCCTTGCCAAGACCAAAGTGCAGGCGCAGATCATTTTGCGATAAATAGCTGGAGCCGGCGTAAACTTCTGCAATCTGCTGGAAGCCGGCAGCGCCAACGGTTATGCGGGCGCCGATTGCCGCCCGATTGCTCTTGGTGCCCACAAGTTTGAACAGCACGCGGTGATCGCCGTCGCTGTTGCGATTCTTAAGCAGGGTCATCGCTTCACCAACATTAGAGAGCACCACGTCAACATTGCCGGTGTTGAAAATATCTCCGAAGGCTGCGCCGCGGCGGGAGTGCAGCGGCAGATCGGCAATACCCGCTTCTTTGGACACTTCATCGAAGGTGCCGTCACGATTGTTGCGATGCAGCAGGAGTGGCTGACGATAGCGCGCTCCGACGTCGACAGTGTCGACCTGGGGGAAGACGTGGCCATTGGCTACGAAGATGTCGAGCCAACCGTCATTGTCCATATCGAAGAAGGCGGTGCCCCATCCCACGTAGGGATAACTGGGCTGGCCGACGCCAGAAGTCCAACTAACGTCGTCAAAGCCCTTCTCTCCCAGGTTGTGATAGAGGGAATTGGGCTGCTCGGCAAAATGGGTTACGAAGTAACTCAAACGCCCGCTGTGATCGTAATCGCCGAAGTCGATGCCCATGGAGCCTAACTCCATGCCATCGCCGCTGAGGGCCACTCCAGTGAGCATGCCGACGTCTGTAAACGTGCCGTCGTGATTGTTGTGATACAGGTAGCTCGGAACAGAGTCATTGGCGACCAGCAGGTCAGGCCAGCCATCGTTGTCGTAATCGGCCCACATCACACCTAGGCCGTAGTAACCGATGTCGTCGTGTACGCCGGCTTTTTTTGAGACTTCCTCGAAGGTACCGTCGCCGCGATTGTGATAGAGCATATCCGTCTCGCCGACCAGTCCCCAGGGGCCACATTGCACCAAGACGCCCTTGTATTTGCAGTATTTATTGCTGCCAAAAGCGGGAAGATTGTCCATATTGACGGAAGTGTAGCGCGATACAAAAAGGTCTACGTAGCCGTCGCGATCATAGTCGCCCCAGGCTGCGCCGGCGCTGAAGCCTCCACCCTTCAACCCAGCCTTTTCGGTCACGTCTTCAAATTTGCAGCCGCCCAGCCCGCGGTAGAGCGCATTGCTGCCATATCCAGTGACGAACAGGTCGAGCTTGCCGTCGTTATCGTAGTCGGCGACCGCCACACCCATGCCCCAACCCAGTTTGGTCAGGCCCGCCTGCTTGGTGATGTCCTTGAAGGTGCCATCGGCTTCCTGGTGATAGAGAGTGACCATGAGGTCGCCGCCAGCCTTGTAGCGGTCGACAGTGGACCCGTTGGCCAGGACGATGGCCTGGCGACCAGAGTCGTCGCAGTCGAATAGCCCTACGCCGCCGCTCATGGACTCGATGATGTAGCGCTTCTCACCGGTTGAAATGTGGGACGCGGTGAGACCGACTTGCGCGGCGATGTCTTCAAATTTCGGAATGGGCGGGAAGCCCGGCCGATTGACCCGGGCCTTGGGAGTCTTGATGGCTGAGGCGGGAACTTCCACGCGAGTGCTCTGAGCGTTAGCTGCAATGGAAAACGTCAGGCCAGCAAACAGAGTACCAGCCATCCCGCGTTGCACACGTTTTCGCGATAAAGACATCAGGTCCAGTCTAACGTAAAGATTTTCATCACCCAAGTTTGTCGCTGTAAAAAGCGAAACGTCCCGCCAGTATTTGACGGGACGTTTCGGAAGTTACGGTTGAACCGTAGTTTAGAAAATGATTTTCAACGCGTACTGGATCTGCCGGAATCCGTTTTCACGGACGTTCTGCGCCTGACCGAAGTTGCTACTGGGCGCAGGAGTGGCCGACAGAATTTGGGTGGCGCTGGTGAGCGGCACCACATTGCCGTTGGCATCGCCAAAGACCGGAGCATTGAAGTTAATCGTGGCGTTGTTGATTACATCGTTGGCCACGTATTGTGGGTGGTTGAAGAGGTTGAAGAACTCCATGCGGAACTGAACCTTTACGCGTTCCGTAACTTTGAAGTTCTTGTCCAGACCGAAGTCAACGTTTCTTGACGGCGGGCCGGAGCAGATTCCGACGCCAGCTGTGCCCATCTGGCCGAGCTGGAATCCATTCACGCTGAACATGTCGGGGTTGAGATAGGTCTTCGAGTCCGCGCCGCTAGCACGGCAAGGCTGGCCAGCGATGCGGTCAGGCCGCTCACGGCCGGTTGCTGTACCGTTGCCCACGCCGGAAGGATCACCAAGGCCTTGGATGCCGACCAGGGGAGTGATGGACGGCCCGCTGGAGGCACTTACGATGGTGCTGGCTTCCCAGCCACCCAAGGTTCCACGAACCAGCCCGCTCGAACCAGAAAGGGCGGGTAGTTCGTAAACAAGGCTGGACGAAAAGATGTGCGTGTGGTTCAGGATGTCGGGGCCGTAGCCGGCATGCCGGTCCTGGCCATCAACGTTCACAGCCGGGGTATCCAGGCGCTGTGAATCCGCAAGCAATTTCGACCAGGTATAGGCGGCCTGGAAGTTAATGTGATTACGGATGCGGGAGTTAAAGAACGCCTGCAGCGACTGGTAGTTGGAGCTGCTGCCGTGCGAGTAGTAGGTGATGGAGTTATTGCCCACCAGAGCGCCGTACGGTCTGAACGCCGAGAGTACCGCACCGGAGCCCGAATTTTCTTGCTGGACGTACGCCAGACGATCGGCGCCCGGAACAAAGTTTACGTCCGCAATCTGCTCCCAGTGGTTGTTCTTATTGGCCACGTATGCCAGTTCCAACTTGGCATCCTTGAAGATTTCATGTTGGACCGACAGATTCCATTGCCAGGCATTCGGCATCTGGTCAGATGTGGACTGACCAATCGACGGAATACCCAAGCCTGACGCGTAGCAATTAGGATCGCAGGCCGGCAACTGCACGGTGAAAGGTTGGTCCAGGAAGCGTCCGTTTCCGTTCGGGCTGTTAAAGCTCGGATTGAACGGCGGATTGCTTCCGGCGATCTGCAACGGCCACAGGCGGTCGCGGTTAAAGTACTGCCCCACACCAGCGCGGACAGACCACTTACCAGAACCCGTCGGATCCCACGCGATTCCAAGGCGCGGAGCGATCAGGTGGTTGTTGTTGTTCATCAAGGCACGGTTCGGGCCAGCTAGGCCGCCGGTGCCCGGAGGGCACGGGTTGGAGCCCAATCCGGGCGAGAAGAGCAAGCCGTTGCAGGCCGCATTGCCAAGCGCCGGATCGAACGCCGCAGGATTAAATACTGTGTACCGATCGTCCGACAGGTAGGGATTGCGCAGGAACGACCAGCGGAAGCCGTAATCCACGGTTAAACGCGGAGTGATCCGGAAATTGTCAGCGACGTAAAACTCGAAGTCGTGCCAGACGTTTCTTACCTTGAACAGGTTGGTCGTCTCGGTCCAGCCGACTGCCATGTTGAGAAGTTCGAGGTCGGCAATGCCGTACCCTGTCTGGTTGGGCAAGCCTTTGAAGCCATTCAAGCCGACGGGGCCGCCGACAGTTCCAAATTCGCCATTGCCCTGTTCCGCTTTGTAGTTGCGGGCGTAAAGAGCGCCAAGCTTGATGGTGTGCTTCCCTTTCACAAAGGAGAAGTCATCCTGCCAAGTGTACAGATCTTGTTGGTTCTGCCAGGGAGCAATGGTCCAGACACTGGGAAGTCCGCAGCAGTTGATCCACGCCGCCGGTCCCTTGTCTCCGTAAGTTTTGCCCGATAGAGGGAAGAAGGTCGGAATGGTGTCGTTTAGCTGTTGGATTAAGCCAGGATCAGTACCGGCCGGAGTAATCGTGATGCGGTTTGCAGAGTAGGAGAATGTGAAATCGTTGACCGCTGTCTGCCCAATCGTCTTGCTCAATTTGCCGATGACCACTCGACCGGGCTGATTCCACGCTTCGCCGATGGGTCCGAGGTTGTTATCTCCCCAGAAGCCGCCGCTATTCGGTCCAATATTCCACGAATCGTTGGTGAAGCGCATCATCGCGGTGAGAGTCTTGGTCAGGTTGATGTCGCCACGAACGCTCTCTTCACGCCAGTTGGTGGGCACACCAAAGGAATGAGTAAAGTTGTTCGCTGCGCAAGGATCCGAATTAGTCGGATCGGGATAAGCCTTCAGGATCAGCTGAGCTACGGGACTCAAACGATTCGCGGGTATCACGTTTGGCGTAGCAAAAGGAAAGGTTGGAGCATTGTCATCAAGCGAGTTATGCAATGACGGGTCCGTAAGACCACCGGCAGGAAAGCCGTTGAAACCGGCCGGGCAAGCCGCGATGTCCGTGAAGTCGCCAGCTTTTTCAGCAACGGTGGGGACGCGGGCAGTGCTGGTGGTTCCGGAAATCTGCTTGTTCCATTCTTCCGAGAAGAAGAAGAAGACCTTATCTTTCTTGATGGGGCCGCCGACCGTGTATCCGAAGTCATTACGGCGAAGTTCATTCTTGACGCACTCGTTGCCGCCGGCGAGACAGCCGGACTTTACGAAGGTATTGAAAGTGTTCAACGCGTCGTTGCGACCGAAGTAATAAACATCGCCGTGGAAATCATTTCCACCCTTCTTGGTGATAATGCTGATTTGACCGCCAGCGGACTGGCCGAACTGCGCACTGTAGCTGTTGCGCTCGATCTTGAATTCGTCAATCGCATCCACCGAAGGAAACACGAGAATGGTGCGATTCGAACCAACGTCATTATTGTGAGCGCCGTCCACCAGCCACAAGTTGGCGTCAACCGCGCCGCCACTGATGGAGAGGTCGGAACCGCCCTTCAAACCCTTGCCCTGCGCGCTGAATCCTTCGCCAGCCGCGACGCCCGGCACGGACAGTACCAACTGCATAAAGTTGCGTCCGTTCAGGGGAAGCTCAGCTACTTGCTTCCCGTTAATGAGACCCGCGAGTTCACCATTGGTGGTTTCCACCTGAATGGCAGATGCTTCGACGGTGACCTGTTCGCTAATCGAGCCGACCTTCAGTGCGATGTTAAACACAAGACTGTCCGAAGCGTGCAGAAGGACGCCGACGGTGTCGGTCGCCTTGAATCCGGAGTGTGACGCACGAATACTGTAACTGCCCGGTTGAAGATCTGGAAAGTTATACACTCCGTCGCTGCCCGAGTTAGTAGTACGAACGGCGCCAGTCGCAGGCTCCGTGACAGTAACTTCCGCGCCCGCGACGGCAGAGCCCTGCTCGTCGGTGACCGTGCCACGAATGTCACCCTTGACGTCCTGCGCGCGCAACCCTACAGAGAGCGTGAGGGCCAGCGCCAGGAAGCAAAACAAAACACGAAGGACGATGAAGCGCCCGCCTTCGCGATTTCTTCCGGCAAAATTAATTTTCATTTCAAACACCCCTTCGAGAATATTTTCTTCAGTCAACGAACCGGTGGACATGGCACAGAAATTCGCACTCGGGAACGGCAGATACAAAAGTTTTTATCCTGAGAAAAGGAACTACCCCTTGTATCCTCGACGGTTGGTAATACTTTTGTATTAGTTTTATAAAGGGGAGGGCAAAAGTTGTCAAGCAGAAATATTGATATTCTACATAAAAAATAATGTTATTCTGAAAAAGCGGTGCTGGCTTAGTCCCTAGGGGCCGGGGCTATGATATACAGTATCGGGCATCGAAGCCCGGAGAAGGCACGATGAGTCCTCCCTATAAGAAGAAGGCGCGGACTGAAGGCAAGGTCACGCTGAAAACCATAGCGTTGCACTTAAGTCTAACGCCTGGTACGGTTTCGGCTGCGTTGAACGACTCTCCGGCGGCGCGATCCATCCCCGACCACACCAAAAAGCGCATTCTGGCGGCGGCCAAGGAATTGAACTACCGCCCGAACTATTTTGCCCGGTCATTACGCCTGCAACGCACTTATACCATTGGAGTTATAGCAGAAGAAATCGGGGATGCTTACGGTGCGCTGGTGATCAGCGGCATTGAAGAGTACCTGCGTAAGCATAATTTCTTTTTCCTGACAGTAATCCACCGCCACGACCAGAAATTGCTGCAAACCTACGCCCAGATGCTGCTGGCCCGCGGAGTCGAGGGGTTTATTACATTAGACACCTCTATTAAGGAAAAACTGGCCCTGCCCACCGTGGCTGTCTCCGGCCATGAGCGCATCGATGGCGTAACGAATATCACACTCAACCATCGGCTCGCGGCCAAGCTGGCGCTGTCACATCTTGCGGAGTTGGGGCACACGCAGATCGCGTTTCTGAAAGGCGCGCTGGTGAGTTCCGATGCGGTGGATCGTTGGAAAGCGACGAGCGACGTCGCCGGCGAACTGGGAATAAAAATCGATCCCGAATTGGTGGTGCAAATCGACAGCATCGATTCGACTCCCGGGCTGGGATATCCCTTCGCAAAAGAATTGCTACGGCGCCACAAGCCGTTTACCGCGTTGCTGGCGTACAACGACATCTCCGCTATTGGCGCGATCTGGGCCTTCAACGAAGCCGGACTGCGCGTGCCCGAGGATATTTCGGTGATCGGATTTGACGACATTCCGAGCGCGGCGTACAACAGCCCAACACTCACAACCGTCCGCCAACCGCTGCAGCGCATGGGACAAATTGCTGCGCAAACGGTTATCGATCAAATCGAAGGGAACGCCGAGTACGTGGAAGAGATTGCCATCGAACCGGAATTCGTGGTGCGCAATTCAACGGCTAGAGTGCCGGCCGCAGCGTCTCATGGGAACGGAATGGGCCGGTCCGCGATCGCGGGTAATCATCGCGGCGAAGTTGCGCAGCGGACCGAACCGCAACGCTGAACTCCATGCAGTCTTGGTAGTAGCAGGTCCATTCCGCAGTCGCACAAAAATAAATCAAAATTCTATTGGCAGAGTGCGGCGCCGCCCGCGATTCCTGATTCTGCGCCGTAGTGTGCAGGCACGATGGGGATTTCCTGCGCGCGAGAATTGATGCACCAGCGGGGCAGTTGTGCCCGAATATCGCCGAAAAAAGGATGCAGCACGGCAGCCACTCCGCCACCGACCACGATAACGTCAGGCTCAAGCAGATCGATGATGTTGCCGAGCCAGACGGATATGAGGTCCACCGTTTCGAGCAGCGTCTCTTTAGCGATGGCATCGCCAGCGGCGTTGGCTTGGCTTACCACTTCACAAGTGACGGCACTCACCTGGCCAGCGACAAGATCTAGAATTGCAGCGTGCTTGACACGGGCAGATTCCAGGCGCGCCTGGGCGCGTTTGGCAATAGCCGGACCGGAAACGTAAACCTCGATGCACCCGCGCTTTCCGCAACTGCAAACCGGTCCGCGATAATCAATACTAACGTGGCCGCCTTCGGGAGCGGCACCGGTGCGGCCGTTGTAGATTTTTCCGTCGAGAATCAATCCCGTCCCAATACCCGTTCCGATAGAAAGATAGAAAACTTTTGCGAATCCTTTACCGGCACCCCACAGGACTTCGGCGAGGGCAGCGGCGTTGGCGTCGTTTTCAATTTTTACCGGCAGCCGATACCGGCGCGAAATTTCCGCGGCCAGGGGATACTTACGCCAGCAAGGAACATTGGGCGGATTAATAATGACGCCGGTGTGGGGATCGAGCGGACCGGGAGCGCAGATACCAATGGCGCGAATAGCCCACTTTTTTTTCTTGCCCATATCCATCAAAGAGTCGATTGCGCCGGCCACGGCGTTGGTGCCTTCTTCAGCCTGGCCATCGCTGACCATGCGGACTTTGGTGACCGCGCCAATTTCGCCGGCGGAGTTTACAAAACCCGCGGCGACTTTGGTGCCGCCCACGTCCACACCAATTACGTAGTCATTGTGGTCTTGCTCATGCATGAATTTTCCGCGCTGTCAGTGCGCTAGGATGGGGGTTGGCCGCGAGCCGCGTACGGCATAGTACAAGATGTAAAGGTAACAGAGCGCTGGAAGGATGAAAGCGTGATGAATTCCAATGCGGTCGGCCATGACGCCTTGAAGCAATGGAAGAAGGGCGCCGCCCACGATGGCCATAACCAAAATTCCAGAGCCATCGCCGGTCAGCGGACCAAGTTCTGCGATTCCCAAAGTGAAAATACTGGGAAACATCACGGAGTTGAAAAGGCCGACGAGAATGATGCTCCACATGGCGATGTGACCGGTGGTTAACATCGAGATGCACACCAGCAAGCATGCCGCGATGGCTGCGAAGGCCAGTACCGTCCCGGTTTTGACTTTCTGAAGAATGGCGGAGCCAATGAAGCGGCCCACCATGGCACCAGTCCAGTAGTAGGTGACGTACTTCGCGGCAGTCAGCTCGGGCAAGCCTCCGATTTCCGGCTGACCAAAATAGTTGATCAGAAAGCTGCCGATAGAAACTTCGGCGCCTACGTAAACGAAAATTCCGATCGCACCAAAAATAAGTTGCCGGTATTTCCACAAACTGGCTTTCACGGCAGTGCCATCGTGGCGAGCGGCCCCGGGTATCGCGGGCAGCTTGAACATGGCGATAATGACGCCAAAGATGAACAGCGCCAACCCGATGATGAGATAAGGAAGCTTGACGGAAGAGGCTTCGTGGACCCGATAGGCTTGTAAAACCTCCGCTGACATCTGGCGAGTTTCTCCCGGGCCCTTGAAATTGGCGTTCAAAATCAACAGGCCACCAAGATATGGCCCTATGGCAGTTCCTAAAGAATTGAATGCTTGGGTAAGATTCAAGCGGCTTGAAGCAGTGGCTGGCGGACCCAAGACCGCAACGTAGGGATTCGCCGCCACCTGCAGGGCGGTAATCCCGGCAGCCAGAATCATTAGCGCAACAAGAAACAGCGGAAATGAGGCGGCGCTGGCAGCAGGAATGAAAAGCAACGCGCCCACGCCCATGGTGAAGAGTCCGGTAACCATGGTCTTTTTGTAACCAATGGCATCAACGATTTTCGACGAGGGAATCGAGAAAATAAAGTAAGCGGAGAAGAATGCGAACTGAATGAGCATTACTTTCGCGTAGTTCAAATCGAAAATCGATTTGAGATGCGGCACCAAGATGTCGTTGAGAACGGTGACAAAACCCCAGAAGAAGAAAAGGGTGGTGACCATTGCCAAGGCGGCAACGTTAGTGGAGGAAGGCGCCGCGGAATAACTGGCAGCGGCAGCTCCGGAACTGGAACTCACATTGGCCATGCGAAACGCCTCCGGGTAAATCGCGGGTCGGTATCGTTAAAGCAGAAGCAGAAGCCGAACAGTGCGGCGGAGTATCCGGCGTCTTGGGAATGAAAGCATAAAACACACCCGGGCACCGAATTAATTCTTGCCGCGCACGATAATGCCATAGGACAAGCCCTGGAAAAATCCTTCCGCTGCGGCGTAGGTTAACAGGCGCGCCGTCCTGAAAATGAAGCGCCGCGATTTCGCAATCGCAGAAAGTACGAGTCCCAACGAATGGCACGGCTGGTGGCAGTGAATGTTGGTTTGCCTCGTGATATTGCGTGGCGCGGAAGGACCGTACATACCGGGATCTATAAAAGTCCGGTGGCGGGCCGTGTGATGGTGCGGCGGCTAAACATTGACGGCGATGGCCAGGGTGATTTGGGCGGCCACGGGGGATTGAACCGGCCGGTCATGGTTTACCAGCTGGATTCTTACCGCTACTGGGAGCGCGAACTAAGCCGCAGCAATCTGTCTTACGGGCAATTTGGAGAAAACTTTACCGTGGACGGTTTAGCGGACGCGGAAGTGTGTATCGGCGACCGCTATCGCATCGGCAGCGCGTTATTCGAAATTTCGCAGCCCCGGGTTACCTGTTATCGCGTGGGCATCCGCATGGATGAACCGCAAATGGCGGCGAAGTTGGTAGCCCACCACCGGCCGGGCTTTTACTTTCGGGTGTTGGAAGAGGGCGAGGTTGGGGCCGGAGACGAGATCGTAAAGGTGGCCGACGGACCGGAGCGCATGAGCGTCGCTGATGTGGATGGCTTGCTGTACCTGCGTGGGCGCACCCGCGAGCAGATGGGTCGCGTGCTGCGCATTCCGGCATTGAGCGAAGGATGGCAGGAATCGTTCAAGGGGTTGTTACAGCAAGAATTGGAAGGAGCTGCGGCCGCGGGAAATGCGGGACTTGCGCCAGCAAGCGGCCCGCCACCGGCCTGGCCAGGGTTTCGGCCGTTGCGCGTCTCGCGAATTGAGCGCGAGAGCAGTAGCGTGATTTCTTTGGTGCTCGTTCCTGCAGATGATCGTCCGCTCACACCCGCCCTGCCGGGTCAATTCGTCGTTTTGTGTGTACAGCCGAAGACTGATGGCCCGGCATTGATGCGCAATTACTCGCTTTCGGATTTGCCGGCGGCGGATCACTATCGCGTCAGCGTCAAGCAAGAGATAAACGGAGCTGCTAGCACTTATCTGCACACACACGTGCGGGTGGGCGACGTCATTGATGTAGCTGCACCGCGTGGCAATTTTACGCTTACGGCGGGAGAAAAACCGGTGGTCTTGCTCAGCGCGGGAGTGGGGGCCACTGCGGTGCTGGCGATGCTGCACGCGCTCGCCAATGAAAATTCGCCACGCACGGTGTGGTGGCTGTTCGGAGCCCGCAATCGCGACGACCATCCATTTGCTGAGGAGGCACGCAAACTAATCAAAGCGTTGCCCGGAGCGAAGAGGCACATCCGCTACAGCCGTCCCGACCCTCAAGATCGTCAGGGAATAGACTTTGATGAGCCGGGACGTATCACGGCGGATGTGTGCGAAAAACTCGGAGTGCCGCGCGATGGCGACTTCTATCTATGCGGACCGGCCGCGTTCTTGCAGGATTTGACCACCGGCCTTACGGCCTGGGGAGCGGCCAGCAACCACGTGCACGCAGAAATTTTTGGCGCTGGCAAACCGCTGACGCCTGGCATCGCCGACGCACCACGCGCCCGTCCGCACCCGCCAGTAGGAGCGGCGGGCCCAGGCCCGCGTGTTTCGTTCGCGCGGAGTGCGCTGGAGGTATGTTGGGATCCAAAATTTTCGAGCCTTCTAGATTTTGCCGAAGCGTGCGAGGTGCCGGTGCGCTGGTCGTGCCGCACTGGAGTGTGCCATAACTGCGAGAGCGGATTGATTTCGGGCCGTGTTGCTTATCAACTCGAACCGCTGGAGGCGCCGGCCGAAGGCAATGTGCTCATCTGTTGCTCGCAACCGCAGGGCGATGTGGCGCTCGATTTGTGAATCGCAGTAGCGGCGAGGCGTGGTGGCGGTTAAAAAATGGCTCCCCGGGGAAGATTCGAACTTCCAACATTTCGGTTAACAGCCGAACGCTCTACCATTGAGCTACCGGGGAACGGGCAAGTAGGCTTTTAATTTACAACAACACTGCGGGGTCGTGCCAGTTTACTCTGCCTCCGATCAGGTGAGTACTCTCGGGAAACTAAAATACCTTCGAACGTCTGTTGGAGAACTGCAACAAGCGCGTACCGGGCGCCTACATGTTTACCAATATTCATAATGGACATTAACGCATAGAAAGAGCACCAGGGGCTTGCTACGCGGCGGGTTCGCGCATTTTTTCGCGGCGCGCAGTCGATATTCGCCGCGAGGTCCAGCAAGAGACTTGGGGCCGCAGCTTATGGCAGTACGTCAGTCCTAGCGGAAAAAACTTTGGACTCAGCGCGAAGTACCAAAGCGAATGAACCGGATAGGCCACTGACGCGAGCAGAGCCAAGGTTCAAAGTAGCGTCAGTCGCGGGTGAGGAAGTACGCAGCACCCGCAGCTACTGAGGTGGTAAATGATTCTCGCAACCGTGCTATTGCTGAGTCCCCTTCCGCTTTTTGGCCATGTGGTGCTGCCCGTTGCGCGCCCCACTCCGATTGTGGAGCTAATGGTGGCCACACCGACGGTAGCTGAAGAGTCTTCCACTCCGTCCATGCCGGAACCCAAGCCGATGATTAAGGAATCGTCTTCCGCGGAGTCGGCGGCTGCACAGCCGGGGGCCTTGGCGTTCGAGCCGGTGAAGCCGGCGACGCATCGCAGCTACGAAAGCCACAATCAGAAAAGGATGTGGTATGGACTGGCGGCTGCCGGCCATGCAGGCGCGGCGTTTGACGCATGGTCCACGCGCCGGGCGCTTTCTGGTAACTGGGGAACCGAAGCGGATCCCTTGATGCGTCCCTTCGCGCATTCGGGAACGATTTATGTGGCCACGCAAGTAGGCCCGGTGCTGATGGACTTGCTTGGCAAGCGCGCCATGACCAGCCAGAACCGCTGGATACGGAAATTCTGGTGGGTACCGCAAACCGTGGGGGCCAGCATGTCGTTCCGCGCGGGAATAAATAACGTAGGAGTGGTGCACTAATTTTCACGCGGCGCGAAACTTTCGCGGCGCGAATAAAGAGTTCTCTCCAAGGCGCAGTACAGACTCCTCGCCGGCTCTCACCTGCGGGGAGTTGGTGTTTTTGGCCGCAGGATTGATGATGAGCGTGTACTCCGTCGTTTGCGCCACAATCATTCGTTTACGCGCGAAATGTTCACATGGTTTTGAAATCGGGTGCGCTATATAATTGCGGCTCGCGATGTGATCCAGGAAGCGACGATTTCACTACCGAATACATGTTCTGCAAGGAATCGAATTTTGAAGCCTCCCAATCCAGTGAGCCGATGGCGTGGCCATCCGACCCGTTGAGTGACGCGGCGGAGGAGCGAGCCAATGTAAAGCCCGGTCCGAAGGCCCCACGTTTTATTGTGGTGGAAGGGCCATTGCGCGTAGGAAAAACAACACTAGCAAAAATTCTTGCCGACAAATTGCACGCCCGGCGTCTTTACGATTGCGAAGACAATCCGTTTCTCTCCGATTTTTACAAAGAGAAGCCCGGCTCAGCGCTGCGTACGCAAATGTATTTTCTGATGGAACGCCAGAAACGCATTCGCGAGGCGTTGGCCGCCGCGACGCCTGCTCCGGTGCTGGCGGACTTCCTGCTGGAGAAAGATCGCATCTTCGCCAATCTTAATCTGGATGATGAGGAGCTCAAGCTTTACGACCGCTACTACGAGACGCTCACAGAGGGAATTCCTGCGCCGGATCTAGTGATTTACCTGCAGGCCAAGCCGGAAGTGTTGCGCGCGCGCATCGAGAAGAAAGCCTCGCGGGATGAAAGCGAGATTTCGCCGGAGTACATCGAAGAAGTCGCGCGGGCGTACGAGCACTTTTTTTTTCACTATGCCGCTTCCGACCTGCTGGTGATAAATACCTCCGAAATTGACTTTGTGGAGCGCTCCGAGGATTTGCAGCAACTGCTGCGGCGGCTGCAGGATCCCGTCAAAGGCACGCAGTATTTCCTGCCGCTGAACGCCTCTGAGTAGTTTCTGGTTGGCCCAAGTTTACTTCCCCGCGCGCCTGCCGTTTTGCCACATAATATGCCGCAGCGTTTCAACGCGAGAGAGTCTTGAGCGAAGAATTATGGAGGAACTCCATGGAATTGTGGTCACGACGAAAGTTTTTCCTTACTTCTCTGGTAGGGAGCGCGGCGGCCAGCGCCGGCGACCTTTTTGGGCGAACGGCCGACGCCGGCGTGCCGAATGATGAAGCGAAATTTTTACCGGGCGCCGGGCAGGCTGCGCAAGGCAAGCGGCCGTTGATTATTTCCAGTGCTAACGGCGTGCATGCGCTGGATCGCGGGATGGATATTTTGAAGAAAGGCGGCGACACGCTGGACGCTGTCGTCGCAGCGGTCACCGTGGTGGAAGACGATCCCAACGATGATTCGGTGGGCTACGGTGGGCTTCCCAACGAAGAAGGTGAAGTGGAACTGGACGCCAGCTGCATGCACGGGCCGACGGGCCGCGCGGGCTCCGTCGCGAGCGTGCGGCGCATCAAGAATGTTTCGCGGCTGGCGAAAACGGTGATGCAGCGGACGAATCATGTGATGCTTGTGGGCGAGGGAGCGCATCGTTTTGCGGTGGCTGAAGGATTTGAGGATCAGAGTTTGCTGACGGAGCGTTCGCGGCTGGCGTGGCTGGCGTGGAAAGCTTCGACGTCTTTTAACTGGCGCCCGGGGATAGATAGTCCCGAGTACGTGCCGCAAGCGTCGATTAGCGGGTACAACGAACAGATCGCCACAATCTTTGATACGCCGGAGAAACAGACGTGGCTACCGCACGTCCAGAGAGCTATCGCGCACCCGCCGACGGGAACGATTCCCTGCATGGCGGTGGATGCCAAGGGAGATATTTCCGCGACGACGACGACTTCGGGATTGGCATGGAAAATTCCCGGACGCGTGGGAGATTCCCCGATCATTGGAGCGGGCTGCTTCGTGGACAATGAGGTGGGCGCGGCGGGCTCAACCGGAAAAGGCGAAGAAAATATCAAGATTGCCGGCGGGCACACCATTGTGGAGATGATGCGGGGCGGCAAATCGCCTTCCGAGGCGTGCCTGGAAGCGATGAGCCGCGTGGCGCACAACTACAAGAAGGACAAGAAAAAGCTGGCCACCTTTCACATATTTTTTTACGCCATCAACAAGGACGGCATGCACGGAGCGGCTTCGCTGTGGCGCTCGGGCTACGATAAAGATAAGCACGCGGTGTACGCCGTGCACGATGGCACGCAAGCGCGGCTAGTGGAGACGACGGCGTTTCTAGATGAGGTGCCGCCCGGCGAACAGTCGTAGCCAGCGGAGTGATGGTCGCAGCCGCCCACTTTGCGGCTCCCGCTAAACTGAGGAAGCTCTTCTCATGGATCAGATAAACATTTTAATTATTGGCGGCGGCGTGGTGGGCTGCGCCCTGGCTGCCGAGCTTTCCGCACATTGGTCTGACGTATTTGTAGTGGAACGTCTCCCCCGTGTGGGTATGGCCACCAGTACGCGCAACAGCGGAGTGATTCATTCGGGAATTTATTATTCACCGGGCTCGCTAAAAGCGCGGTATTGCCTGGAGGGCAACCGGCTGACATTTGGTTTCTGCGAAAAGCATAAGGTTGCGCACCGCCGCACAGGGAAGCTGGTGGTGGCGGCCGATGGAAATGAAGAAATCGAGCTGGAAAAGTTGTGGCGGCGCGGCCAGGAAAATGGCGTGGAAGGGCTACGGCTGATCGGCCCTGCGGAGATTCGGGAGCGAGAGCCGCATATTAAGGGCGTGGCGGCACTGGATGTGCCGAGCACCGGAATTGTTTCGGCGGAAGAGCTGGTGCGGACGTATGCGCGGGCGGCGGCGGAGCAGGGCGCAAATATAGTTACTCGGGCGCGGGTTGTCTCACTCGATGCGGTTGGCGTCGGGATTCGCGCTGAAGTGAAAATCGGAGATGAAACTAGCACACCGCCGGACGCTGCGGCATCCGCGCAGGCCGTGGCCGAAGTGATCGAGGCGCGCTGTGTGATCAATGCCGCGGGACTCTACGCCGATGAGGTTGCTGCCCTGGCCGGGAATCACTCGTGGAAAATTTATCCGGTGCGCGGCGAATATTGCGAGGTGCGCGGGCCGCAAGCTGCGATGATCAACGGGCTCGTTTATCCGCTACCGCACGCCGACGGGCTGAGTCTGGGGATGCATTTCACCAAAACGATCTGGGACACCGTGCTCATAGGGCCGACGGCGCGCTACGTCAACGAGAAAGATGACTACGAGCGTGAACGATTGTTGGTGGGCGATTTTGTGGCCGGGGCACAAAAGCTTTTGCCGGAAATTAAGGAGGCCGATTTGCAGTTGGCGTACTCCGGGCTACGGCCGAAGCTGGTCCCGCCGGGTTCAGAGCATGCCATGGCGGATTTTGTTATTGAGCGCGATGTGGATGCCGCGCCGATGATTCACTTAGTGGGGATAGATTCGCCGGGATTGACCGCGGCTCCAGCGATTGCGCGACAAGTGTCTGCGATGGTTAGCGAAATCCTGGATTAAGCAACTGGGACCCGCGTCCTCATCAGCTAACAACCACACGCACGAATTTTTTCTTTCCGGCGCGCAATACGAAATCTCGTGGCTTGCTCAGGTCCACTTCTTTGCGCGGGTCGTCGATGCGCTGGCCATCGATTTCGACGGCGCCCTGCTTTACCAGGCGTTCGGCTTCCCTGACGGAGGGCGCCAACCCCAGTGTCATTAACAGTGTCTTGATCGCTTGTGGCGGACCTGCCGGCACGTTTTTCGCCGGCGCTTCCTGAGGAGCCTGGCGGTCGCGGAAAACGTGCTGGAAAGTTTCTGAGGCTTTGCGCGCGGCGTCTTCGCCGCGGAATCCCATGACAACTTCCTGAGCGAGGCGCATTTTTGCGTCCATGGGATGCGTGCTGCCGCCAGAAACGTCGGTTTTGAATTTGGCGATTTCTTCGGGCGTGCGATCGGTCAACAGTTCGTAGTAGGACCACATCAGGACATCGGGGATAGACATCATCTTGCCGAACATTTCGCCGGGCGCTTCGGTGATGCCCACATAGTTGCCAAGGCTCTTGGACATTTTGCGTGAGCCGTCGAGTCCCACGAGAATCGGCATGGTGAACGCCACTTGCGATTCCTGTCCGTACTCGCGCTGAATCTCGCGGCCCATCAATAGGTTAAATTTTTGTTCGGTGGCGCCGAGTTCCACGTCGGATTCCAGCACCACGGAATCGTAGGCCACCAGCAGCGGGTAGAGCAGCTCATGCATGGAGATAGGCTGTTGATTGGTGAGGCGGGTATGGAAATCTTCGCGCTCGAGCATGCGCGCCACGCGATATTTGGCGCACAGGCGCACGATATCGTAGCTCGATAATTTGTCGAGCCACTCGCTGTTGTAGCGAATTTCGGTCTTGCCGCGGTCGAGAATCTTGAAAACCTGCTCCAGGTAGGTCTCGGCGTTGGCGTTAACCTGCTCGCGCGTGAGCGGAGGGCGAGTTTCCGACTGGCCGGTGGGATCGCCAACCATGGCGGTGAAGTCGCCAATCAAAAACACCGCGGTGTGGCCCATTTCCTGAAAATGTTTCAGTTTGCGGATGACCACGGTGTGACCCAGGTGGATATCGGGAGCCGTGGGATCCACGCCGAGTTTTACGCGCAGCGGTTTGCCGGTTTTGGCGGACTTCTCCAGCTTGGATTGCAGTTCGGCTTCGCGGATGATTTCCGCGCTGCCTTTTTTCAGGTAGGCGAGCTGTTCGGCGACGGGTTTGAAAGGGTTAGCCATTTGCTCGCTAAGAATTATTTATTCACCGGGTGATCGGTCAGCTGAATCACGCGTCGCCCTTCAATCTTGAAGCGTCCGGCGAGAACGATTTTCACCGCCTCGCCATAGATGCGGTGCTCTTCATGCAGAATTTTTTCCGAGAGCGTTTCGGGTGTGTCGGTGTCGAGAACCGGGACGACTGCTTGCAGAACGATGGGGCCGGCGTCGAGATTTTCGTCCACGAAATGCACCGTGCAGCCGGCAAATTTCACGCCGTATTCGAGAGCCTGGCGCTGGGATTCGAGTCCGGGAAAGGATGGAAGCAACGATGGGTGAATATTCAGGATAGCTTGCGGAAAGGCCTCGACGAAGTAAGGTGAAAGCAAGCGCATGTAGCCTGCAAGACAGACCAGATCAACACCATGCTTACGGAGAACGCCGACAACCTGGCGGTCATAGGTCTCGCGTTCCAGGCCGCGTGTGGGCATGACGCGGGTAGCTATGTCGAGGGCTTTGGCGCGCTCGATTCCCTGCGTGCCCTCGCGGTTGGCGATCACGATGGAAATTTCGGTGTCTGCAATGCGTCCAGCGGCGATGCCGTCCGCCAGGGCTTCAAAATTCGAGCCCCGTCCGCTCAGTAATACACCGATGCGTTTTTTCATGGACGGAAAACGTTAGCACAATCAATGATGACGGCAAAACCTTGCACGCGAGCCATTCGTTACAGGGCCAGGGCGCCGGAGTAGGCTACCCGGGCTTTGCCGGAGTCGCTACGTTCGATGCGGCCGATGCGGAAAAACTTCTCGCGGCGTTTCTTCAGATCGCCTTCGACGTACTTCACGTGCGCGGGGGGCACGACGAGAATCATGCCGATGCCCATGTTGAAGGAATGCAGGAGCTCGTCGCCGTCGATTTTTCCGACCTTGGCGAGATATTTGAAAATGGGGGGCACCGGCCAGGAGTCCAGGTCGATCTGCGCTTTTACGCCGCTGGGCAGCACGCGCGGCAAGTTCCCGGGAATACCGCCGCCGGTGATGTGTGCCAGCGCCGAGACGCAGCCCCGCGCGACGATATTTTTGAGCGCCGGTGCGTAACAAAGATGGGGCTTGAGCAATTCCGCGCCTATTTTGTTGCCTACTTCCGCGACATAGGTGTCAGGCCGGAGTTTGGCGACTTCAAAAGCCAGTTTGCGGGCCAGTGAGTAGCCGTTGGTATGCAGACCGGAGGACGGGAGGGCGATCAGGGCGTCGCCGGGCCTCACCGCTTTTCCGTTGAGCAAATTCTTGCGCTCGACCACACCGACGATGAATCCCGCGACGTCGTATTCACCGCCGGGATAAAAACCGGGCATCTCGGCGGTTTCTCCGCCGATCAACGCGCAGCCGGCCTTGCGGCAGGCGCGGCTCATGCCGTCCACGAGTTGCTCGACGACCTGCGGCTCCAGCTTGCCCATTGCGAGGTAGTCGAGGAAAAAAAGCGGCTCGGCGCCTTGGACGAGAATGTCGTTGATGCAGTGGTTGACGAGATCGCCGCCGACCGTGGAGTGCACGCCCATAGCCATAGCGACCTTCAGCTTGGTGCCCACGCCATCGGCGCTGGAAACCAGGATGGGTTCTTTCCATTTCTTAAGATCGAGAGCGAACAGGCCTCCGAAGCCGCCGATGCCCCCGAGAACTCCGGGCGTGAAGGTACGGCTGGCGTGATGGCGGATGCGCTGCTTGGCGTCATCCGCAACTGCGATGTTTACTCCGGCGTCTGCGTATCTCATCAAGGCCCGTTCTAGATTTCAAACTTCCACTGCATGCAAAAAACGACAGCTGAAAAGAAACTGCGGTTACGGTTTTGCTGCTGCGATTTCGCCGCGGAGGGTGCGGGATAAATCAGCCTGCAACGATGATGCGGCGATGCTCGGAAACTTCCAGAAACTAAAAAATATGGAATAGCCTCTTCCAGCGCACGCTGCCGGGATGAAGTATGGCGTTGGCGTAAGCAAAGAAACGTTCGCGAACTTGTCCCGGCTCCCAGGCATCCGAGGGCGCGTCGAGCGACATGTAAATCATCACGGGCGTGCCGATAATATCGTTGCGCGGCACACACTTCCAGAAGCGGCTGTCGTAGGAGTTGCCGCGATTGTCGCCCATCACAAAATAGCAATGGTCGGGAACTCTATAAGGAGTCTGCAATTCGTACGGCTCGCTAGCTCCGATGGTGTAGGGCTCGTTGAGTTTCTGCCCGTTGATCCACACCGCGCCATCGTGGATATCCACACTGTCGCCAGGCAAGCCGATGACCCGCTTCACGTAGTCAGGAGTATCAGGGGCGAAGGGCGGCTTGAAAATGATGACCTGCTGGCGTTTGGGATTACGCCACAGAGGCACGTGCCAGTTGGTGAAAGGCACGCCGGCATCGTAGCCGATGCGGCTCATGATGAGGTGGTCGCCGATCAGCAAGGTATTTTCCATGGAGCCGGAGGGAATGACGCGCGCCTGTCCGATGGTGCCATTGATGAGCAGGAACGCCAGGCCTACCCAGAACCAGGCAATAATTTCGCGTTGAATTTTTGTGCCCACGGGCACGCGGGCTTCTTCTTGTTTCTGTTTTTTTTCAGCCTTCACTTTCGACCACCACAGGCCTTTCTATCGTAATTTCATCCGCCGAATTTCCGTTGCGGTCGCCGACCACACCATTGCCGGCTGCGGGTTTATTGGCGCGAACTTCCAGTTGCACGAGATCTGTCGGGTACACACCGGTGTAACAGGAGGTGCAGAATTTGCCTTTGTCGTCGTTTACGGCGAGCCGCAATCCCTCCATGGAAATGTAGCCGAGGGAGTCGGCGCCCAGATATTTGCGGATTTGTTCCGGGGAGTTGAATGAGGCAATCAATTCTTCGCGCGTGGGCGTATCCACGCCGTAGTAGCACGGCGAAATGGTGGGCGGGCAACTGATGCGCACGTGAACTTCTTTGGCGCCGGCTTCGCGGACCATGCGCACGATTTTGCGGCTGGTAGTGCCGCGCACGATGGAATCGTCCACGAGGACGACGCGCTTGCCTTCGATAAGGCCACGCACGGGATTGAGTTTCAGTTTCACGCCAAAATTGCGGATGGCCTGCGACGGCTCAATAAAAGTGCGTCCGATGTAGTGATTGCGGATGAGGCCCATGCGAAACGCAATTTTAGATTCAAGCGCGTAGCCCACCGCCGCGGGTACCCCGGAATCAGGCACGGGAACGACGATGTCGGCGTCAGCAGGATGTTCCTGGGCGAGACGACGACCCAGAGCTTCGCGGCTTTCGTTTACGGAGCGGCCAAAAATAATGCTGTCGGGGCGCGAGAAATAAACGTGCTCGAAGACGCAGTGCTGCTGCTGTTTTTCGGGCGCGAAGCGGATGGACTCGATGCCGGACCTGGAGATGCGCACCATTTCTCCGGGCTCGATTTCGCGGACGTATTGGGCGTTCAAAAGATCGAAGGCGCAGGTTTCCGACGCGACCATCCAGGCTTCGGGTGCACTCTCGGTGGCCGGAAGCAGGCCGAGAACCAATGGCCGAAACCCGCGCGGATCGCGCACGGCGTACAACTCGTCGGGGGTCAGCAGCAGTAAGGAGTAAGCGCCTTCGACCTGATTCAAGGTGTCGCCAATCGCACCGGACAAATTGCGCGCCTGCGAACGGGCGATGAGGTGCACGATCACTTCGGTATCACTGTTGGTCTGAAATATGGAACCGCGATGCTCGAGCTTGCGGCGCCATTCGGCGGCGTTCGTGAGATTCCCATTATGGCCGAGAGCGACCTTGCCCTTATTGCAATCAATCATGATCGGCTGGGCGTTGAGCAAAGCTTTATCGCCGGCGGTGGAATAGCGGGTGTGGCCGATGGCCGCGGTGCCGGGAAGTTTCGCAAGCACAGCGGGCTGGAAAATTTCTTCGACTTCGCCCATGGCGCGATGCAGGTGTAACTCTTTGCCATCACTAGAGACGATCCCGGCGGATTCCTGGCCGCGATGCTGCAGCGCGTACAAACCAAGGTAGGTGAGGTTCGCGGCTTCCGGATGGCCGAAGACGCCGAATACACCGCACTCGTCGTGAAAATGATCGTCGGCGAAAGCGAGCTTGGGATTCATTGTTTGAGTGCGCGCTCCAGCGAATGGGACCAGATATCGCGGAGGACGCCTACGGACTCTTCGATTATTGCACTTCCATGGTATTGGATGCTGAAAATGCCGTCACTGGTGACGTGCCCGACGACCTCGGCGGAGACGCCACATTCCCGCGCGGAGTTCAGCACGCTATCGAGCAATGACGCGGCGATAGAAACTACCGCGCGAGCGCCACGTTCGCCAAAGAGAAAGCATTCTGCCGTATCGTTTTGTTCCACTGCCATCCACGCGCCTGTGCCGCCGGCGAAACACGATTCCGCCAGAGTGACTGCCAAGCCGCCATCGCTGATATCGTGCGCCGATTGAAGCACGCGCGAAGAAGCAAGGGTGACCAGGCAATGTTGCAGGCGTTTTTCCGCAGTGAGATCGATGGCCGGAGGCTGGCCGGCAACGATTCCGGCAATTGTTTTGGAATACTCGGAGGAAGAAAATTCGCGCGCGACGGTGGAAAGGCGAGCGCCCGCAGCAGCAGCAGTGGTGACGACCGCATCGGATGCGCATTGGCCGTCCAGCAGAACAATGATATCTCCTTCGTTTCTGAATGCGAGCTTTAGAACGTGCGAGGCGTCTTCGATGACCCCGAGAATGCCAATGACCGGCGTGGGATAAATCGACGCGCCCAACGTTTCATTGTAGAAGCTGACATTTCCTCCGGTGATGGGAGTTTCGAGTACGTTGCACGCGGCGGAGAGACCGTCGATGGCTTCGCTGAATTGCCACATGACCTCAGGTTTTTCCGGGCTGCCAAAGTTCAGACAGTTTGTAGCCGCGATGGGCTTTGCTCCGGAGCAGGCCACATTGCGAGCGGCTTCCGCCACGGCGTGCATGGCGCCCAGGCGGGGATTCAGCTGGCACCAGCGTCCATTGCCGTCGGTGGAAAGCGCGAGTGCGCGCTTGGTTCCCTTAATGCGCACGACGGCGGCATCGCTGGCTCCGGGAACGGCCAACGTATTGGTGCGTACCATGGTGTCGTACTGCTCGGTAATCCATCGCTTGGAAGAAATTACCGGAGAGGCCAGCAGGCACTTGAAATTTTCGGTGAGATTCTTCTTTTCGGGCGAAAAGGTAAACCAGTCTTGCGTGGATTCTGAACGCTGTGCGGGCGCGCTTATGGGACGCTGGTAAACTGGGCCTTCTTCCGCAAGCGGGTGCGCGGGAATTTCCGCGACGATCTTGCCGTGATCCTTTACGCGCAAGAGGCCGCCATCGGCGACTTCGCCGACGACCACGGCGTCGAGTCCCCATTTTTTGAAAACCTGCAGAACTTCCTGTTCGCGCCCTTTGTCAGCGACGAGGAGCATGCGCTCCTGCGATTCGCTGAGCATGATTTCGTAAGGGGTCATGCCCGTTGCGCGTTGCGGCACGCGCGCCAGGTCGATTTCAATACCAGTCCCGCCGCGCGAAGCCATCTCCGTAGTGGAGCACGTCAGGCCGGCCGCTCCCATATCTTGAATGGCGACCACCGCTCCGCTGGCCATGGCTTCGAGACAGGCTTCCAACAATAATTTTTCGACGAAGGGATCGCCTACCTGCACGTTGGGGCGCTTCTGTTTAGACTCTTCGGTGAATTCAGCAGAGGCCAGCAGGGATGCGCCGTGAATTCCGTCGCGTCCGGTTTTGGCGCCAACGTAAATAACCGGGTTGCCGATGCCACGGGCCTTGGCGAAAAACAATTCCTCTTTCTTGGCGATGCCTAGCGCCAAGGCATTGACGAGGGGATTTTGCGAATAGCAGGGCTCGAAACAAACTTCCCCGCCAATGGTCGGCACGCCGAAAGAATTTCCGTAACCGGCCACGCCGCGAATGACCCCGTCGAGGATGCGGCGATTTTTGGCGATGGTGTCAGCGGCGATGGACGGGGCGGACGCATCGCTCGTGATGGGACCGAAGCGCAGCGAATCGAGGATGGCGATAGGCCGAGCACCCATGGTGAAAATGTCGCGGAGAATGCCGCCAACGCCGGTGGTGGCTCCCTGAAACGGCTCGACGAAACTCGGGTGATTGTGCGATTCGATTTTAAATGCGGCGACCAGGCCGTCACCGATGTCCACGACGCCGGCATTTTCTCCCGGGCCCTGCACCACGAGTTGGCCGCGGACGGGCAGGCGCTTCAGATGCACTTTGCTGGATTTGTAGGAGCAGTGCTCGCTCCACATCACGCTGAAAATTCCCAGTTCAGTGATGTTGGGATCGCGACCCAGAATTTGCTGCACACGCGCGTACTCGGCGGCAGAGAGACCGTGCTCCGCGGCGATTTCCGCCGTGACTTTAATTTCCGCGCTTGCTGTCGCCAATTTGCCTGCCTAACGTCCGTTAGAGATTTCGAGGGCTAAGCGATAGTGCTGTTACAACAATTCCCGGCCGAAGACAAATCAGGCCGTAGCCTTCGCCGAAGTGACGAAGGCTTCTACCAAGGAACGAAAAACTACCAACCCATCCGTAGAATCTAGCGCGGACTCCACGGCGCGCTCCGGGTGCGGCATAAGGCCGGCAACATTGCGATCGCGATTGCAGATTCCGGCAATGTTTTCCATCGAGCCGTTGGGATTACCCGCGGCATCGTCCTGGCCATCGGGAGAGGTGTAGCGAAACACGATTTGCTGGTTCTTTTTCAGCTCCGCGAGCGCGGAGGGATCGCAGGTGTAATTGCCGTCGTTGTGAGCGATGGGAATTTTCAGGATCTGGCCGGGACTTGCGACCTGCGTAAAAGGCGTGGCGGTGTTTTCCACGCGGATGTGCACATGGCGGCAGATGTAGCGCAATCCGACGTTACGCATGACTGCGCCCGGCAACAGTCCCGCTTCCAGCAGAATCTGGAAACCATTGCAGATACCCAGGACCAGTCCGCCACTTTTTGAAAACTTCTCCACGGATTTCATCACTGGAGAAAAGCGCGCAATCGCGCCGGTGCGTAGATAGTCACCGTGAGCGAACCCGCCGGGCAAAATTATGGCGTCACAATTGGCTAGATTTTCAGATTGATGCCAGATGAATTCAACTGGCTGATGAAGGACATCGCTGATGGCGTGGAACGCGTCGTGGTCGCAATTGGATCCCGGAAAGACCACTACTCCAAATTTCATGCGGTGGTGACTCCTGTGACGTTGCGGGAGGACTTATTTTAGCACAGCGAGCGAGCAACTGTTGCGCGGGCGGGCAAGATCTAGCGGCGGCGCTTTTTAGGCGAGCGGGATTTTTTCTTTGCGGAAGTTTTAGGATTTTGCGCGGCTGCGGCCAGCTCACGGCGTTTCTTGTTAGCCCAGCCGGGCTTGTTCATCTGGCGGCCGCGAGCGATTCCCAAACCGTCGGCGGGAACGTTTTCAGTGATAGTGGAACCGGCGGCCACGTACGCGCCATCGCCGATACGCACGGGCGCAACGAGAGCGGAATCGCTGCCGATAAAAGCTTTATTGCCGATGGTGGTGGGATGCTTGTGGAAACCGTCGTAATTGCAGGTGATGGTGCCGGCGCCGATGTTCGTTTTTGAGCCGATTTTCGCATCGCCCAGGTAGGTGAGGTGCATGGCCTTGGTGCCTTCGCCGAGAGTGCTTTTTTTGAGCTCGACGAAATTCCCGATACGCACGCCGGCTTTCAGATGATTGCCGCCACGCAAGCGCGCGAAGGGGCCGATGACGACGTCATCGTCCAGGCGGCTTTCGGAAACGAGGCTGTGCGGCTCGACGACAACGTCGTCGCCCAGCACCGCGTCGTGCAAAACGCTTCCGCTGCGAATGGTGCAGCGCGCGCCGATTCTTGTCTTGCCCAGCAACTGCACACCCGCTTCGAGAACCGTGTCTTCGCCGGCAACGACCTCCGGATCGAGCAAAACCGTTTCGGGCAGTTGAATGGTGACACCCGCGTCCATCAACTCGGCGCGCTTCCATTCGCGGAAGATGCGGTCTACTTCGGCCAGATCGGCGCGGGTGTTACAGCCGAGCACTTCTCGGGAATCCGCCGCGACCTGGGCCAGAACCCGTTCGCCTTTCGCAGCCAACACCGCGACGGCATCGGTAAGATAAAGTTCGCGATGTTTGTTGTTGGGTTTCACCTGCGCCATCGCGGGCCATAATTTTTCGAGCGTGAAACAATAAATCGCGGAATTGATTTCGTTGATTTCGGCCTGCTCGCCGGTGAGCTGCGATTGCTCCACGATAGCTGAAATGGCGGTGTCGGATTTTCGGAGAATTCTTCCATACCCGAAGGGGTCGGCGACCACAGCGGTGAGAACTGTGGCTGCAGCTCCCGTGGAACGATGCGTGGCCAGCAAAGTTTTGAGAGTTTCGGAGCGAACCAGCGGCGCATCACCCGGCAGCACAATGGCGAACTTAGAATTGCCCAGCACGCGACGAGCTACCTGCAGGGCATGGCCGGTGCCGTGTTGCGGCTGTTGTAAAACAGAGATGGCGCCCGCAGGAGCGGCGGCGGCAGTCACCTGTTCCGCCTGATGGCCGACCACCACGATTGTTTTCCTGGCGCCGAGCGGTGCGCAGGCGCGAAGCACCTGCTCAACCAGGGAGCGGCCGCCCGCGCGATGCAAAACTTTTGCCAGGCTCGATTTTAGGCGTGTGCCTTTGCCGGCAGCGAGGATGACGATAGCCAGATCTTTGTTAGCCATGGGATTCCAGCCCAGTTTGTGCGAGTGCGCAGGCTTTGGCAACGAGGCAAGAGCGCGAGGGCGGCGAATGACTAATCAGGTTACTAGTCGGCGGCAGGGGCGACAGCGGGAGCTACCTGCTCCGCGTGGTTCACTTCGGCCCCGGAGGCTTCGGCGGTAGTGATGGTCCACAACGAGGGGTCGGCGAGGAGGCGGCTAACCAGCTGAGTATGCAGGGCATGGCCAGCTTTGTGGGCTTCCACGCGAGCCAGTAGCGGGAGGCCGACGAGGGCCAAGTCTCCGATGAGGTCTAAGGCCTTGTGACGTCCAAACTCGTCAGGGAAGCGGAGCGGGCCATTCATGACGCCACTTTCAGTCAGCACGATGGCGTTTTCGAGGGAACCACCGCGAATTAGCCCCATAGCCCGCAGGGGCTGAATGTCCCGTTCAAAACAGAAGGTGCGCGCGCGGGCGAGCAGTTGCCGGAAGCTGGCCGCGTTGACGGACATTTCAAATTGCTGCTGGCCAACAAGCGGGTGTGGGAAATCCACATAGCAGCAAACCCGAAAGTCGTTTGACGGATATATGCCGATGCGGCGGTCTCCCTCGATAACTTCCAGCGGCTTCAAGATTTTCAGGAAGCGGCGACGGCGGCGCAGCCTGCGGATGCCGCAGCGCTCCAGCATCTGCATGAAGGGCTCGGCGGAACCGTCGAGGATGGGAATTTCGATGGAATCGATATCTATATATATGTTGTCGATACCGCAGGAGTAGATGGCAGCGAGGAGGTGCTCGGTGGTGGAGAGCAAGACGCCTTGCTTCATCAGGCTGGTGGCGTAACTTACCCGCGCCACGTTGTGGCCCTGGGCTTCGATGGGGAAATTGTCGAGGTCGGTGCGGCGAAAAACGATGCCGGTTTCTGCTGGCGCTGGCGTCAGCGTGACGTGGCCGTAGACGCCGGTGTGAAGACCCACACCTTCAGTGGTCGCGGAAGAGAGGATGGTGGTCTGAAACATGAGCTCACGTCATTTTAGCAAGTTGCAGGCCATGTAGGGTAGATTTTGTTCAATGTTATCAGCAACTTCCGTGGATCATGGCCGTGCATAAATGACACGGTGTGGTCAAATTGCATCAACTACGGAATTAACCGTGTCCGTTAGATGCAATCGTATAGTTTGGACGTTTTTCTGGACAGAACAAGCATCGACAGTTCCGGGCTTCCTTTATGGGCTGGCGCACGTCCGACTATTAAGCGGTGATATACTTTTCCAGGCATCTTACAGGTGAGGCGGCATGAGTCGAGCAGCGCGGATTGGCCTGATTTGCGTATCGGTGGTGATTTTCTGTTATGCCGGAATCGGGCATGTGCTCGGGCGCACGCCTGACGACAAGGCTTACAAATCTCTCACGGTGTTTGGCGAAGTGCTGCAGAAGATTCAGCAGGACTACGTGGACGAGCCGAACATGCACACGGTCACAGCGGGTTCGCTGCATGGACTGCTCGAATCGCTGGACACTCAGTCCAGTTACCTGACGCCCCGCGAGTACGACGAATTTAAGAAAAAAACTCAGAGCTCCAGCACCGGCGAGAGCGGTATCACGCTCAGCAAGCGGTTTGGTTACGTGATCGTGATTTCTGTTTTACCAGACAGCGCGGCGGCCAAGGCCGGAATTCACAGCGGAGACATTTTCGAATCGATTGGCGGGTTCACTACGCGAGATATGTCTGTCGGCCAGGCGACGAATCTTCTGACCGGGCCAGCTGGCTCAGGCGTGAAAGTGGCGGTGATTCGCCGCGGGAAAGCGACGCCCGAAGAGGTGGATGTGGTTCGCGAGAAGCCCGTAGCAGTAAAGCTTATCAGCCAAAAGGCGGACGCGGACACGCTGGTGCTGCGCTTGAATTCGCTGGACGCGGGGCGAACAGAGGAACTGCGCGGACGGCTGATGGAAGCGGAAAAGCAGGGCATCCATAATTTGATTCTGGATTTGCGCGAGTGTGGGAGAGGCCCCGTCTCGGAAGCGATCGCAGTGGCCAAGTTGTTTGTGCCTTCCGGCACGCTGGCCACGCTGCGCGGGCAAACAGTTTCGTCGCAGACTTTTTCCGCGGAGCCCAAACAGGCTATATGGAAGGGTTCGGTTTCGGTGCTGATTGACGGGACGACTTCTGGCGCAGCGGAGGTATTGGCTTCCGCTGTCGAGGCCAACAAGCGTGGAAATATCGTTGGCGAACGAACTTTCGGCCTGGCTTCAGAGCAGAAACTTATTACCCTGGATGACGGCTCGGCGCTCATTTTGACCACCGCGAATTACTACAAGCCCAGCGGCAAATCCATCCTGGAAGAAGGGGTGACGCCGACCGAAGTGGTACACGGCACTGTAGAAGACGATTCTGACGCAGACGAAGTGGAAGCGCCCGACAGCACACCGAAGAAAGACGCGCAGGGCCCGCGACCGTTGTCGCCGGAAGACCCGGTCTACCGCAAGGCTCTGGATCTACTGAAGACGCCGGTTAAGAAAGCCGCCTGATCTTTCGGTGCTTCAAAGTTTTTCATCCAAGCTACCTTCTCGCCTCGCCGCCATTCTAAAACTCGCTGTAATCATTGGCGTCATGGCCATCGGCTGCGCGGGCTGTCAAAGAGCGCGGCACAAACAATTGCCCGAAGGAGAAATCCATCGCATCACGCGGGAATTTGTCTTTGCGGCGAACACCGTGGCGCCCACAGGGTCGGAAGTACACGGGGAAGTCGGCGCTTTCGACAAGGTGGCGAACTCCGCTGACCATATCGAGATAAGGATTTTCGAAAAACACGAAGGAACCACGTATCCGCCAGCTGTTCATCAGATCCTGCAGAAGTTCGGTGCCATCGCCACCGAGCACGAGTTGAGCCAGGACACTCCGAAAGAAGACGGCAACGCCATCATCATTAACTACCGGCACGCGGGCTTCGTAAGCCACATTGTGCACATTCATCTTCTTGGCAGCGACGAGGCGCACGGACCAAATTCCCGTCCCGCGGAAGAGCGCCAAAGCCCGCGGCTGGCGATAATTCTCGACGACGTCGGGAACGATCGCGGGGCCGCCAAAGCCATTTTTGCGATGCACTACCCGCTGACACTTGCGATTCTGCCGAAGCAGACACACTCACAGGAAATTGCCGAGCAAGCTCGCCGACGCGGGTACGAAGTCATGCTGCATCTGCCGATGCAATCGATCGGTAAGGAGCACCGCGAAGCGCAAGAGCTTCGCGGAGGAATGTCTCGTGCACAGGTATCGCAACTGGTGACGCAATTTCTGGAGGAAGTGCCGGGAGTCGCGGGAGTCAACAATCACCAGGGCTCGGAATCCACCGCGGACGGACGATTAATGGCCGAGCTGATGCCCGTGCTGCAGCAGCGAAAACTTTTCTACGTGGACAGCCGCACAAGCGCGGCCACCGTCGCTTACGACACGGCGCAAAAGTTTGGCGTGCGCGCGGCATTCCGCAACGTGCCCTTTCTGGATGATGAGGAAGGGGTCGGGGCGGTGCGTAAACAAATCAAGATCGCGATAGAAGTTGCGGCAAAACAGAAAGATGCGGTGGCCATTGGGCACGCGCGCCCCGCCACGCTGGCAGCGTTGCGCGAAACACTGCCGGAGGCGCAAAGTTACGGAGTGAAATTGGTGTTCGCTTCAGAATTGGCCCGCTGAAGAGCTGAAAAGTCCTGATTGGCGGATTTGCTAGCGGGATAGAGCCGGTGGATTACGAAGAAAAGCAGAAAGAAAATCAGGAAATCGAAAACACTGGCCTCGGGTCCCACTGTTCCTCCAGTAAGCCACGCGGGACCGTGCAACGAAGCGCTGGAAAGATGACCCGGGAAAACCATGCCGCTGTCGGGCACGGAGTATAAAAAAGTTTCGCCAAAGTCGTAGGCGGCATGCATTCCGACCGCCAACCATAGCGTCCCGGTGCGCCGCACGCTAAAGCACCACAGCATGCCCACGACGAAAACGCCTGCTACACCGGCCAGACCTTCGCCACTATTTTGAAAATGCACAGCGGCGAAGAAAAAAGAGAGAATCGCGGAGGCCGGCCAGAAACCGATTCCCGAAGTTAAGGTGAAGAGAGTGTACCCGCGGAAGAGAAATTCCTCGAACAAACCAACAAAAACAAAACAGATGGCCCATAGGATACCCCAGCGAAGCATTTCGGCGCCGTGCAGTTCAAGTCTCCCGAAGGAATATCCCCCAAATGTGTAAATCAGCGCTACCAGTAGGCTGATTTCCAGGAAACCGATGAGGGCGCCCTGCCAGAATAATTTTCCAAAAGCACCGCGCACCGGCAACCCGTAGGTCCCGATGGAACGATGCTCGATGAAAGACATTACGACCGCAGCGCCGAAAGCGGCGGCGAAACCCACCACCTCGGCCAAAAACAAACTAGCGATGGAAAACGTGCCCGGTGTGGACTTCCAGAATTGCGACAGCAAGACCTTCAGGCCCAGGAAAAACGTAATCATCAAGGCCATATAAATCAGAAAGCGCCAACCGGCCCTCCAGCCACCGCGGTTTAAGAAAAGTTTATGCAACAGTCCACGATCGGGACTATTGGCAGGCACAGGGGGCGGCGTATTTGTGGATGTTTCAAGTTCCATGTGTTATTTCACCGTCAATGCCGACCCACAAAATCTGCCAGGCGCTTAGAGTAAGAGGCAATGTCCGTCGTGTCGTAAGCCTGGAGCGCGCGAGTAAGGCCCGTGAATTATTATTTCACATACCGCGGTGATTCGCCTTTTGACCAGGGATCGTAGGAATGAGCGAACACCAATCGGTCGGCTAGTGGCGGGTGGCTGTAGAGCCAAAAAGTGATCAATGCGGGCGGATTGGGATCGGAAAGATCGAGTTCGCCCAACACCTGAAATCCATGCGCGGCCACTTCTTCGGAGTGCGGCACCACACTGTGAATAATTTCCAGCCCGTAGATGTCAGCAGCGTGCTCCTGCATGCGGCTAAAGCCATTCACGATGGGTGAAGACACAAAAGTAAGAACTTGCAGGATAAGCAAAATAACCGCGAGGGAGGCCCAATCTTCGGAGCCATAAATTTTCCAGTCCGCGCCCCAGCGATGCAGCGACCAATGCAGCCCGCGAAAGATAATGTAGAGCGCCAGCAACAGAGAAATACTGAAGAAAAGAAATCCGCTGGTGACGTGCCCCAGAACGTAGTGACCCAGTTCGTGGCCGACAATGAATAAGGCTTCGTCGGGTGTGGTTTTCGCAAGCGTGGTGTCCCACATGACCACACGCTTGGATGCGCCGATGCCGGTGACGTAAGCGTTGATGGCGTTGGTCTTCTCGCTGGCACGCATGAGAAAAATACGATTCGCGGGGATGGGGATCCCGGCGCGCTGGGTGAGATTTTCGATGGAGGTTACGAGCTGAGGATGCTCACTGCCCAGCGGCTCGAAATGGTTGAACAGCGGATCGATAAACCACGGGCTGATGAAAAATAAAAATAACAATACCGGCAACGCGGCGAGCCAGAAATAAAACCACCAGCGCCGCGGACTTTTCCTCATGGCCACGTTTAGCAACAATGCCAAAAGGAGCGCGAGGCCCACGCCGATAGTTTCGGCTTTCAACCAGTCCACAAGCCAGGAACCCCAGCGCTGAATGGACTGTTCGTAGCGCAGGGAGAGTGCGTGCCAGTAAGCGCTGATCGGCAGGCTCAGCACATCGGTAGTGAGCATCAGCAGTGGAACAAAAATGACGCCTTGCAGCCATTTCTTGTCGGTGACGGATTCAGCGAGGTTGCGAAACTTCGCCGCGAACCCCAGGCGCAGAATCAGCACCAGCACCAGGGCGGCAAGGAAATAAGAAACGAAATACAAGGTGTAGCCGGCACGCGAATAAGAGACCGCCTTTTCGTAGCGTTCATGCGAAAGGGTGTATTGATCGGTGTCCTGCGCGCGCGGCGATGCGGGCGCATTTGCCGTGGGAGATCGAGAGTCCACCGGCGGCGGGGGGGCGGATTTCTGGGGTTTGGGCGTATTTTTTGCCTGGGAGGACATCGGGGGCACCACAACCAGACAAAGAAACACCGCAACACAAGATAAGAGCCGGTGAACGAAACACCGCCTCATGAGACCCCCTCGCGCGTTGCAATGATGCCCGCGCACCTCAATCCGCCGGGACACCACGGTGTTGCCCGTGCACAAAACAGCTGCACGCGCGGCGAGTATGCCGCACGACGAGCGGTTGCGCAATAACTCAAGAGTTCAGACGGGCGCCGGTGGCAAGTGGGTGTGCTAAACATTTATAAAACGTTACGGCAGTGCGCTGAATTTAGATGATTGAGCCAAGCGGAGTGGCGAGCTAGAAGTGGGCGGTCTTAAGCGAATAATTACGGACGGCTCCGGTGCCGGCCAAGCCGATGTGCACGATAGAAGTCCAGCGTTCCAGACGGTGATGACCGTAACGATGGAAAAGATAGGAGACCCCGATGGAGACTCCCGTGGCGCCGGCTTCGATAAAGGCAAAACCGGCGTGATTGTCCACGGCGTCATTGGTCAAGAAAATCTCTTGGCGGCCACGACGGCGCAGATTAAGAGTGGAAAAATAATCCATGGTGCGCATGGCTGCAACGCCGGCGAAAAGCAGGTCGTTCTCTTTATCCCAAAAGCGGTGTGCGGATGGGAACGCAGAGCGCGCCGCACTGGCGGGGGCCGGGTCAGCAGGTACGGCTGCCGGTGCTGCCTCCTGGGCACGCGCTTGCGCGGCGCTGCACGCCAGGCCAGCGAGAGCAATCAGGAGGCTGAGGAGCGTGCGCCAGTAGGCGAATCGGTCGGTCACAGAAACCTCTTTCGAGCTCACACCAGTATAACTGCCAGACACAACAGCCGTTGGCTGATTCGCACGGCGCGCTGGCGGGTGAATTGGCGGGGGCGGAATTCAGGGTTATCGTGGAGCTTCGAACACTCGAAGCGGTAGTATCCGCAAGGTGTTGAGTTGCGAGGCAAATGCTAATGACCATGATCAAAAAAGTCTCCTGCGCAGTTTTTGGGCTGGCGGCGGTTACTGTGATGGCGCCGGGGGCCCGCTCACAAAGTCCACAAGACCAGCCTGCCGCCGCTTCGCCTTCTCCATCCATCCCCGAAGCCGCGAGAAGATCGCGCGAGCAATCCAAAAGTGCTACGAAGCCATCGAAAGTCATTACCGACGACGACCTGGACAGAAAAAATATCAAGCCGGGTGCTCAAGGACTGACAGTTGACGCACCCGCGAAGCTGGAAACAACGCCTCCAACTCCAGGCGCGGTGGCGGCGGCAGCGAGCACGCCTTCGGCGGTCCCGGATGCAGCGACCACACCCGCTGCGACGGACGATCCGGAAATTGCGAGATTGAAAGAAGCCCTCGCGGTAGTAGAGCAAGATGCCGATCTTTCCAGGCGCGAACTTTAGCTCGAGCAGGATACTTTTTTGTCGAATGCGGACCACGAGCACGACACCGCGGGCAAAGCGAAACTGACAGCGCTGCAGCAGGAGATTGATGTCAAACAACAGGATATCGACCGGCTAAAAACGAGGCTGGCGGCCCTGCAGGAACTGCATCACGTGCCCCCGGCCCCGGCAAAACCTGCCAGCGGAACAGCCGCTTCCGGCGCCCCTTCCGGCACCGAAGCTCCCACGAAACCTTAACAAAAATTCACTTCAAAATACGTGGGGCTGCGCGGCAGCGCGGCATCCACGTTTTCCACACTTCTTTCACAGTTCGCAAGCCCACCACAACATGTTGTGGTGTTTCTCGTTGACACCGCACGCAGATCAGCGCAAACTTCCGGGCATAAATTAAAATTCTGTGAATTTTGAGCTATGAGCGGCCCATCAGAAGCTACGTCAGCTCGGGAGGAATGATGCAATATCTGCCAGGATTCACGGTACAGTGCATCAATCAACTGTGTGAAGCGCGAGGCCATTGGCTGCGCGCGGACGCGACGGCAGCCACCACGCACGAAGGGCGATGCCCCTGCTGCGGAGATTCTCTGCGCAATGTGCCTCCGCCGCTGGCGCCACGGTTCCGGATGCGGCCCCGGGCGTTGACTTCGCACCGGCCACGCATGGGCAGACGCTGAAGAATTACTTTCTCGTAGAAAGCCCGAACGCTCGGAATCCACCGCGCAGTATTCTACCTGCTCTTTATTAAGCAAAATCCTCACCCGTAAGTGCGAGGTGTGAGGCACCAAAGATGACAGTGGTAACCAAGAGTTGCAGAACTACGCTTCGATCAGACCTTGCTCGGCCATTTGCTCGTCGGTGAGCCAGATTGCGGGGATGTTGGCGGAGCCGAGGCGCAGGATGTCTTCGAGGGCATCGCGAACTTCGCGTAGCTCGAGGTCTACACCCAACCGCTCGAGCAACTCGATGAGCAGGCGCGCGCCTTCGGCGAGAACCGGCTTGGGAATTACGCCGACGCGATCGAGACGGCGATAGGTGACCACATAGAGCGCGGCCGGGCCCGCGCCGTGACGAATGATATTTAGAAATCCGCGAGCGGTGGCCGGCGGCGGAGGATCGTGCACCGCAATGGGCGCGGATAATTGCGCTTCCGTGTAGATCGGGGATGTGTCGGCGACATAATTCGAATCAGGATTTGACGAAGAGCACTTTACCGGGGACGGTTGCGCATTGGCGGTCTGACCATCGTGGTCCCATCCCAAAGGGAAAACGCTCATTCGCTGCGGACCCCGCTAATAAAAACTAAAATCAGCTGCAGCCGCTGGTGCTGCCGCAATTTTCGCACTTGTAGCACGCGCCATTGGGAACCATGAGCATGCCGCACTCGGAGCATGTGGGCGCGCCTTCATGAGCATTGCTGGGCTTGGACGATGCGCTGGAAACCGGCTGCGCGGCCCAAGCTTGTGCGACTACTGTTGGCGAATTTGCGGGCGCCGCTGCTGTTCCGGGCGCGGGAGCCTCGGACATGGCCGCGCCGTTCAGCTTCAAATAATCCGCGGAGATAAAGCGGCCACCGAGCCAGCGCGCGATGTAGTCGAGCACGCTCGAGACGAAGCGAATCTTGGGATTGGCGGTAATGCCGGAGGGCTCAAAACGAGTGTTGAGCAGCTTGTCCACGTACACCTTGAGCGGCACGCCGTACTGCAATCCGATGGAGACGGTGAGCGCCAGACCGTCCATGATTCCGGAAAGCGTGGAGCCTTCCTTGGACATTTTGATGAAGATTTCGCCGGGACGGCCGTCCTCGTACATACCCACGGTGATGTAACCTTCGTGGCCGCCGATGCTGAATTTGTGAGTGACAGAAGCGCGCTCCGCAGGCATTTTTTCGCGTTGCGCGCGAGCGAAGAGTTCCTGTTGCAGGGCTTCCACCACCACCGCGGCTTCAGATTTCTTTTCGTCTTTCTTCTGGCCGGCAGCGGAGAGCGGCTGCGAGCGCTTGGAATTGTCGCGATAGATGGCCACGGCCTTGAGACCCAGCTTCCAGGATTCGATGTAGGCGTCCATTACGTCTTCGACGGTGGATTCCTCGGGCATGTTGATGGTTTTCGAAATAGCGCCGGAGAGGAACGGTTGCGCGGCAGCCATCATGCGCACGTGCCCAGTCCAAGCGATGGAGCGGCCGCCGCCCGCGGGCGCGAGAGAGCAATCGAATACCGGCAGATGCTCCGGCTTGAGGTACGGTGCTCCTTCGATTTTGCCGTTCTGGTCAATGTGCGAAACGATTTCGCTCATCTGCTCGGGAGTGTAGCCGAGGCGCATCAAGGCTTCGGGCACGGTGTTGTTGACGATCTTGATTAATCCGCCGCCGACCAGCTTTTTGTATTTCACCAGCGCGAGATCCGGTTCGATGCCGGTGGTGTCGCAATCCATCATGAAGCCGATCGTGCCGGTGGGAGCGAGAACAGTGACTTGGGCGTTCTTGTAGCCAAATTTCTCGCCGTGTGTGAGCGCGGTGTCCCACGACTCCTGCGCGGCGAGGAAAAGTTCGGTTTGCACGTGATCGGGCTTGATGCCGCGCAAGGCGTCGCGATGCATGCGGATGACGTCAACCATCGGTTCACGATTCACAGGATAGCCTGGAAAAGGACCCATGCTTTCAGCAACGCGCGCGGACTGCGCGTAGGCTTCGCCGCACATGAGCGCGGTGACGGCGGCAGCCACGTCGCGGCCTTCATCGGAGTCGTAGGGCAGCGCCATGGACATGAGCAGGGCGCCAAGATTGGCGTAGCCCAAACCGAGCGGGCGGAAGTTGTGCGAGTTCTCCGCAATTTGCGCCGTTGGGTAGCTGGCGTTATCCACCAGGATTTCCTGCGCGGTGATGGTGACGTCCACGGCCTGCTTGAACGCGGTGACATCGAACTGCCCGCCGGAATTCACGAACTTCATGAGGTTGAGCGAAGCCAGATTGCAGGCGGTGTCGTCCAGGAACATGTATTCGCTGCAGGGATTCGAAGCGTTGATGCGCGCGGTATTTTTGGAAGTGTGCCAGCGATTGACGGTGGTGTCGTATTGCATGCCGGGATCGCCGCAGTGCCAGGTGGAATCGGAAATTTTGAAGAGCAGGTCGCGGGCGCGAAGCTTCTCGGCGGGCTGGCCGTCGATAACGTTCTTGGTCCACCAGTCTTTGTCTTCCGCAGCGGCGCGCATGAAATCGTCGGTGACGCGCACGGAGTGATTGGCGTTCTGGAAAAAGATGGAGCTGTAAGCATCGCCGTCTATGGCCGAGTCGTAGCCCTGTTCGATGAGCACGTGCGCTTTGCGCTCTTCCTTGCGCTTGCACTCGATGAATTCCACGATATCCGGATGATCAACATTGAGGATGACCATCTTGGCGGCGCGTCGGGTTTTGCCGCCGCTCTTGATGACCCCTGCGAAAGCGTCGAAACCCTTCATGAAGCTGACCGGACCGGAAGCGATCCCGCCGCCGGAAAGGGTTTCCCGGCTGCCGCGCAAACTGGAGAAATTCGTACCGGTTCCCGAGCCCCACTTGAAGAGCATGCCTTCGGTGCGCGTGAGGCCCATGATGGATTCCATGGTGTCTTTCACAGAATTGATAAAGCACGCCGAGCATTGGGGGTGCGCCTGCACGCCCACGTTGAACCACACGGGCGAATTGAAAGCCATTTTCTGCTCGACGAGCAGATGGGTGAGTTCGTCACGGAAGGTGTCACGCGAAGCGTTGTCGGCGAAGTAGCCGCCTTCTCCTCCCCAGCGTACGATGGTGTTCACAACGCGTGCGATTAGCTGACGCACCGAGCCTTCCCGCTCCGGCGAACCGGGTTTTCCGTGAAAATATTTGCTGGTGACGATATTGGTGGCGGTCTGCGACCAGCTCTTGGGAACTTCCACGCCTTCCTGGCGAAAAATGGTGACGCCCTTTTCGTTGCCGATCAATGCGGTGCGCTTTTCCCATTCGACCAGGTCGAACGGAGATTTTCTGCCATCGCTAAAGTAGCGCTGAAAGAACAGTCCTTTGCCAGTGGAAGGACTCTTCTCCGGCGTCACGCCGGTCTCCAGTGATTTGCCGTTCAGTGCAGTCTTTACAGTGGCCATCAATTCCTCCACGCCTCGAGGTTCCTTTGCCGGAACCTTTAATTTTGCTCCCCTGCGGGTAGCGCCGCAGGGCCGGACGCCGTGGTAAAAGTAGCGTTAAACGCGAATGCTCTGCCCGGCGGCTGGAAAATTACGCCAGCCTGCATGTCCCGCGCCTCAAATGCTGGCGCGAGCAGCGACTTCGCGCTCGGTTTTTTAGCTGTGAACCCGGCTTGGTTGCGTCCTACTCCAAACGCGCCGTGGTGTTCCTCGACTTTGGCTCGCTTGGGGAAAGCACGTCCCCCGAATCTGGATTCGCAGTATCGGCCCGCGAGAAATAACTGTCAAGCAAAAATAGCAGGAGGAAAGGAAAAAGCCGCAAAATGTTATGGTGGCTGTGATTAAACTGTCTATAAGTAGTGGTACGTATTCGGTATCACCAAGAGACTCAGGTACTTAGAAATCTAAGGAAATCTTCATGCGTTGCAAAAATAAATTTCAGATTGTGGTTGACTCCATCCTTACGAAGGTCCTGAGCATCCAATTTTGGATGCAGCGAGTTCGTTTTTTTCTAGTAGTGATACTAATTTTATTTTTGGCGCCGCATTGCTACGCGCAAAAAGATTCCGCACCAGCGATCACGCCTTCGGTGATGTCGTCGGCGTACGGCGACAAATTGAAAATTCGCGGCGTACCAAATCCTGGAAAAATTAATGACTACCTCTATCGTGGCGCGCAACCAAATGAGCAAGGACTGGAAGAATTAAAAAAATTGGGCATTACCACGATCGTGGATCTGCGCTCGGAGGACCGTCCCAAATCCGACTGGGAACAAAAGGAAGCAGAGCGGCTGGGCATGCATTTCGTGCATATCCCCATTGCAGGCTTCGCCGCGCCGACGAATGAGGAAGTGGTGCAATTTCTCTCACTGCTTCGCAGCAGCACGCCGCAGGACGGTGGACAGCCCGTCACGTTGCCGAACGGGCAACCGCAAAAAATATTTGTGCATTGCCTGTTGGGCGAAGACCGCACCGGAGTTTTTATCGCTACTTACCGCATGAGCGCTCAGAGATGGCCGGTGGAGCAAGCGATGCGCGAGATGAACGCTTTCGGATTTAACGGGTTCTGGCATCCGGCTATGAAGGCTTTCGTCCGTGATTTCCCGGCGCGCCTGAATTCGGCGCCGGCTCTGGCGGCGCTGCGGAACCCCAGGTCTCCAACGGCGATCGTAGCAGCGCCCAAGTCCAATTAGGGCCAACTAACCCCTCTGTTGGCGGAAGTGCGGTTTCCTCTCGGTGCGAAACCCAACCAAAAGTAGTGTCCGCGTAGTACGAACGTACCCTTAGCGCCCACCGTCGAGCGTCGTGTAATGGGTGCTGCAGCAAGAGCGCCAGAAGTCTGCTTCGGGAGTACGAGTCCGGTGATGGCGCGAGACGGGAATACTATCTTGCAAGTCGGCCGCTACGAGATTCTGGAAATTATCGGCAAAGGCGCGAACAGCCGCGTAGCGCGAGCGCACGATCCAATGATCGGGCGCTTGGTAGCCATCAAGTTGCTTTCCCCGGAATTCGCGGAAGGCGAAGCGCGCCAGCGCTTTCTGCAAGAGGCTCGAGTCGTTGGCCAGCTATCACACCCTTCCATCATCACGCTGCATGACATGGGCATTGAAGAGGCCACCTCGACCGCGTACCTGGTCATGGAATTCCTGAACGGGCAGCCGCTCGATCGCATTTTGGAAAAAGGCAGCGTGCCGATGCCGCGTGCTTGCGCGTGGGTCGCGGAAGTAGCCACTGCGCTGGGGGCCGCGCATCGCAAAGGTGTAATCCACGGCGACATTAAGCCGGCCAACATCCTGATCACCGAAGACAACCGCGTAAAGCTGATGGATTTCGGGATGGCCAGGCTGACGGCACGGGAATCAGCGGGAAATTCGCTTTCGGGAACTCCGGCGTACTGGTGCCCGGAACAAATTATGGGCAAGCCGCAGGATGCGCGCTCGGATATTTTCTCGCTGGGCGTAGTGCTGTACGAACTAGTCACGGGCAGGCGGCCCTTTGACGCCGACACCCTGCAGGGCGTATGTAATCGCGTGCTTTCCTCCGTGCCCTTGCCGCCGTCGCAGAACAATACATCGCTGCCGACGGCCTTCGACGAACTTGTGGCGCGCTGCCTTTCGAAGGACCCTGGCGCGCGTTACGCTTCGGCGGACAAACTGGCCACCGAGTTATATCCGTTTGCACGGCGCAAAACGGCCCCACAAGCTGTTCCGCAAGCGGCCAATGCGCAATCCATGAGCTTCGGATCTCGCGCCGCAAAACTGCTACGCTCCGCGTAGAGCTCTCCCTCTAGGGTGTTCCCCTTAGTTCTGTAGTTTAGCGAAACAGGACTATTGGCTTATTTCCAATAACTCTGTGGGGCATAACACTGGTGTCATAGCAAAGGCGGAACGCTCGCTCGCCTGGCGAAAAAACTATGACCCCGCAGAATCGTTACGAATTTATTGAAACGCTTGGTACCGGTGCCACCAGCCGCGTGGATAAAGCTCGCGACACACTGATTGGGCGCACTGTGGCGCTGAAAACCTTCCTTCACGGCTTCGGCTCCCATGACCTGCAAAAGCAATTTCTGCGCGAGGCGCAAATCATCGGCCGCCTGGCGCATCCTTTCATCGTGGGGCTCTACGACGTGGGCACCACCGACAATGGAGCGCCGTACTTCGTCATGGAATACGTGGAAGGCAAAACGCTGGAAAAGGTTCTGGACGCCGGCCCGCTTCCGCTCGAGAAAGCCGTCGTGTGGGCCACCGATCTGGCTGCGGCGCTTTCGCGCGCGCATCGCGCGAAAGTAATCCACGGGGACGTAAAACCGGCCAACATTCTGGTGACCAAGGATGGGCAGGTAAAACTTGGCGATTTTGGAATCGCCCGTTTTGCGACGCAGGTTTCCGCTTCGGGAAACCTGATGGGGACGCCAGCGTATCTTTCGCCGGAACAGATCCAGGGGCAGACCCAGGACACGCGCTCGGATCTTTTTTCGCTGGGCATCATTCTGTATCAGATGACCACTGGAGTACGGCCGTTCAACGGAAGCTCCGTGGGCGCCGTGTGCGCGCAGATCGTGGCGGTCACGCCTCCCCCGCCTTCGCATCACAATCCGAGCTTGCCGCCGGCGTTCGATCGCATCGTAATGCGCTGCCTGGCCAAAAACCCAGCGGAGCGCTATGCCACCGCGGAAGCGCTGGGCGCTTCGCTGTACCCGTTTGCGCACTCCCGGGATAACGCGTCAGCGGCAGCAGAGAACATTTCGGCGACACAGCAACTGGTGCAGCGTTCCCAGGCATGGGCGATAGCGAGAATAAAGACGCTGAACAGCACGCTGGAGGAATTGTCGCACCGGGCTCCAGGGACGCTGAAATCGTTGTTGAATTCCAAAGCCATGTGGTGGAACCGGCCGATGCAGCAGAAAGATTTGTATGTCGCCGGCGGCGTGGTCCTAGCGGTTCTTGCGCTCGTGCCCATCGCGCGCGCGTGGCGCAATCATTCACATCAGGAGCCGGCAGTGGCGGCATCCCCGTCCAGCACCAACGGTGCGCCCGCCCCATCGATCGAAGCGGCGCGGGCCGTCCCCCAAGGCCCGATTATTTCAAACGCTTCCATAATCAATGTGAGCGGTACGCCTGCGCCGGAAGCGACCTTGGTGACGGTCGACAGCGACACGGCCACTGGGGACAATTTTTCCGCGGAAACGAAAGACGACGGGATGAAATCGCCGATCGTGGCTACCCACGCGTTCGAACGCCATGCTATTCCGGCACCGAAATCACAACCATCGCGGAACAACGGAGCCAAAACTTCTGCGACGCTCAAAAGCACTTTACCGGTGGTGTCGCCCAGCTTACTGGCAACTGAGGCGCTGGTAAAAGCTCCCGTGCCAGCGCCGGTTGCGCACACCACTTTGCGAATAGACATTCAGTCCGGAGTGACGGACCAGACTCTGGAGATTTATTCCGGCGATGAATTGCTGCTGACGACTCCGCTGCAATCGGCGCATCTGGGCGACACGCTGCGCTTCAACTGCCCCATCACCGCGGGTGAGCATTCGTTGCGGGTGGTGCTATATCGCGCAGACAAGACCGTTTTCATGCGCAAGGAAAATAATTCCGAACTGCATGCCGACGGCGCCAACACCATGGAAGTGAAAATAAATCGCAAGTCGAAGATGTTGTTGAAGCATGAGACTTCTCTGGAAGTAGTGTGGCCCAGCAGCACGGCCTCTTCTTCCCTGCTCAACAGTCCGGGATTTAAACCCGCTGGAGCCTTAACGCTGCGCTAGTTTAAGGACAGTTCACTGTTCGATGGAACAAGCAAAGGTCCGCAACGACGTGGCACCGCATGGTGCGGCACTCGAAGGACGAAACTCAGTCTGCTGTGGCTGGTGAAGAGGTTCGCTACTCGTAACGAAGCGCTTCGACGGGATCAAGTTTGGAGGCCTTCATGGCTGGCCAGACTCCGAAGAAAAGTCCCACGCTCACGCTAACAATCAGGCCGGCCGCGGCGGCCCACACCGGTACGCTGCCATGCCATTCCAGGGTCAAGCGAATCAGCAAAACCAAGCCATTGACCAGTATCAGCGCGATAATGCCGCCGGCCCCGGTAAGGGTCATCGCTTCCAGCAAAAATTGCCAGGTAATGTCTTTGCTTTTTGCGCCAATGGCCTTGCGAATACCGATTTCGCGAGTGCGCTCGGTCACGCTGACCAGCATGATGTTCATTACGCCCACGCCACCGATCAGCAAACCCACAGAGCTCAGGACCACGGCCGCCAGCGCCACCATCCCCACGATGCTGTGAAACTGTTCCACTTCCTGTTGCGCGGTACGAATCACAAAACTGTCTTTGGCGTTGTAAGCCACATTGCGGCGGCGGCGCAACAACTCGGTAGCCTGATCGACAGACCGATCCAGCATGTTGGGATAGGCCTGGAAGCGAATCTGATTTTCGTAGGCCCCGGGATAAACTTTGTGAAAGGTATTGTAGGGAATGAGCACGCGGCGATCTTCGTCGCCCATTCCGAAACCGCCTTTGGGCTTTTCGACGACACCGATCACCAGAAAGTCGGAGCCATCGATCAAGACGTCTTTGCCGACGGGCGAGCCTTCCGGAAATAGAACGGGAGCGACATTTTCGCCCAGCATGACCACTTTTTCACTATGCAGGTCGTCGCCTTCGCCAATGAAGCGGCCGGAAAGCACAGCGGCATTGGCGTAAACCTGGCCAAAGTTAGGCTGCACCCCGCGAAAATCAATGGCGGTAACTTCGCCGGCCTTGGTGCGCACAGTATGGTTTTGTTCCCACCAGGTCAAAAATACCGTTACGTTCTTGATGGCTGGGCAGCCTTCTTTCAAAGCGTCGGCGTCGGCGAGAGTAAGGGGTTTTCGTAAGCGCTCTTCGAGCGGCCGGCTGTTGGGCCCGCCGTGGGGTCCTTGGTCCCAGCGGGAAACGAAAGCGGTGTCCGCGCCGTACTGCTTGATATTTTCCTGGATGGTTTCATCGAAGCCGGTGATCAGCGCGGAGACAAGCATGATAACGCTGACGCCCAGCACCACTCCAAAAACCGTGAGTGCGCTGCGCATCTTGTGCGCGCGCAAGGTGTCCATGGCCTGCTTCAAATTTTCACCGTGAGCTTGAGCCATAATTTTCCTCAGCCGTCCGCGCGCAGGGCCTCGATAGGATCGAGTTTAGCGGCGCGCATGGCGGGATAAATCCCAAAGAAAAGGCCGACTGCGGTGGACATGGTGAGCGAAATAATGACGGCGCTAAGCGGCGTTCGCACCGGAATCGGTGTTACAGCGCGGACGATGGCGACGATGCCATAGGCCAGTCCCAGACCGATCAAGCCGCCGACTGCGGCAAGCACCGCCGACTCGGTCATGAACTGCAAAACGATGTGTTTTTTTCTGGCTCCCAGCGAACGGCGCAAGCCTATCTCGCGAGTGCGCTCGGTGACGCTGGCCAGCATGATGTTCATGATGACGATGCCGCCGACGACCATGAATACCGCGGTGAGGCTGACGACCACCGCGAACAGATTGCCAGTGATTTGCTTCCAGAGCGCCATGATGGAGTCGGAGCCAAAGACAGCGAAATTGTCTGGGGCGTCGAATGGTAAGTGGCGCCAGGCGCGCATGAGCATGCGCGCTTCGTCCTCTGAAGCGTTCATGATCTCAGCGTTTTGCGCCTGCACGAAAATGGTGAGCCAGTCATTCTGCTTGTGCCAGTCTTTGTAGTACGTGGCGAACGGAATGAGGATGTAATTATCCTGCGACTGCCCGAAGGCGCTGCCGATTTCGGTGGCTACGCCGACAACCTCATAGGTATTGGTGCCTGCCCGGATGGTCTTACCGATGGGGTCTACCGTGGGGAAAAATTTCTTGACCACATCCGTACCGATGAAACACACAGGAGCATGGTGCAAGTCATCGCCTTCGGTCAGGAAGCGTCCGGCGGCCAGGTTCAGGTTGCGAATGTCGGCGTAATTCGGAGTGACACCAGTGATGTCGGTGCTTTCAAGCAGGATATTTCCGGAACGCACGTCCATGACGCGGTCATCGGTGGCGGCGACATTCGCCGCGGTCTTCATGTTTTCGCGCAGGCGTTGATACTCTTCGAGCGTCACCAGCGGGCGTTTTTGAGCCTTGATCCAGGCGTCCTGGCTCGTGATGATTCCGAAGCGGTCCACCAGGTAGACGTTGGCGCCGAGGTTGGCGACGCGGTCGGCGACGTAAAAATTCAACCCAGCGACCACGCTCATGACCGCCACCAAGGTAGCCACAGCCAAGATGACACCGAGAAGGGTGAGGAAGCTGCGGAGCTTGTGAGCGCGCAAGGCGTCTAGCGCCAGGCGGAAGGTCTCAAGGACAGTGACCGCGGCGGCAGCAATCCGGCCACGGTGCTTCCTGATCTTGCTTCCCGAAGCCACTACGGCGGGCAGGCCGGTCAGCCGGTCGATGGGAGCTACACCCAGAAGATCCTCCGGTAATTACTGAGTAAGACGGTAAAGGGCCTGAAATCGTTCCCCGCGAAGCCTACTTATTAGACGCAGGACTGAGCGTTTTATAACCAGACATGTTCATTTTAGCGCTTTTTGGCAGCCGGCTGGGCCGATTGTGCAGTCAGAGGCTTAGCCTGCGTTGGCCAGCGCTAGCGGACAGACGGTGATTTTTCACGGCGCGGCGGCAAAATGAGTCTCGTGCAACAATTGCATCGAAGACAGAATCCTATATGCTCGACTTGGACAGCCGATAAGCCATGCATATTGCAGTTCTTATACTCGCCAGTGCCCTTTTCGTAGTGGCTGCTCACGATGTCTACCCGCAGGAGGCGGCAGCTCCCAACCCAGCGGACAACCAGTGGAGTCACGCGCTCTTTGATCGGGTTATAGACAATCAGAAGAAAAATGATGCGGCCATGGACCTGTACGAGCGCATCGAGCGGGTGGAGAGCCACAAAACCACGTCTGATCATCAGACCACTGAGACCAAAACTGCCCGGGTGGTTCCCGCAGGAACGGGCGCAGCGCATCTCCCGTTAGGGCCGGATGGGAAAGCCACGGATGCGGCCACCTATCGAATAGAACTGGAGAAACTCGAAAAGTCACTGGTGTGGGCGGCCGAAACGGGGCGCGCACAACACGATGCCTACGAAAAAATCGCCAAGAAGAGAAGGGAACGCGAGGAACTCATTGGCGCTGCTAAGACCGCTTTTATTTTTACATTTGTGAACCGCGAGCCACGAGGCGCTCGAACGCTGCTGAAATATCGCATGGACCCTAATCCGGCATTCAAACCGACTTCACGCGCTACTTCCGTGTACACCCGGGTGCGAGGAACAGTATGGATCGATGAAGCCAGCGGCGAACTGGCGCGCATTGAGGGAGAAGTGACCGACGACATTTCGCTGGGGCTGTTCCTGGCGAAAGTCTACAAGGGTAGCCATTTCATGCAGGAAAGATATGAGATGGTCCCGGGGCTGTGGTTGCCAACATTTTCTCAATATGATTTCGATGGGCGCAAATTTCTTTCCAGCTTTGCAATCCACGAACGCACTTTTTATTCTAACTACCGGCTGGTGGGAACTCCCAAAGAAGCCCTGGAGTTGGTACGGGCTGAATTGAAAGAGGGTCACGCCCCGAAGACCGCCAGCCCGTAACAAGGGACTTCGCGCGTCGAATGGGAGCTGCGAGTCCGACCTGGTAATCAATTTGGAAATGACCTTCCTGAACGAAAATCTTCTTTGTGTAATAACCGCTAAACTTCAGTTAGTTCCCGAATTTCAGTTAGCTTCTCTGAGGCGTTCCATGAAATCTCGAATTACGGCATCGGCGCTTTTCTTTTTCGCGTTGAGCATTGCACTTGGAGAGGTATCTTTTGCAGGCAGCCAGTCCAACCCGGAGACCGCGCGGCCGGCGCAAGCACCGGCCGGTAGCGCGCGAGAAACCGCCGACAAACCCAAGAAGAAGAAAATCTGGACCAACGACGAGATCGCTACCGTGGGCGGGCCGGGAAGCATATCGGTGGTGGGAAGGGCTAATGAGCCAAAGTCAGCGGAGCCAAATTCATCCGAGAACACCCTTGCCAGAGGCGCATCCGCAAGACAACGGCTGATTACCGGGTATCGCGACCGGCTGCGCCAGTTAAACAACCAATTGGAAGCTACGGACAAGCAAATTTCAGATCTGCGCAATTTCAAAGCGACCAATACCAGTTCTTCTGGCGGGATCAATATGAATCACCAGTACACGATGACGCCGGTGGAAGAGCAGGTTAAAAATCTGGAAGAGAAAAGGAAGCAACTCCAGACACAAATCAGCGCGGTCGAGGAGCAGGCCCGCAAGGAAGGCATCGAGCCCGGGGAGTTGCGATAGGCGAATTTCTCAACCCCGCAACACCGTCACCACCCGTGTCACATTCCGTTGCACTTCCGCCTTCCCCCGACGTGTCCGCTTTCCTATACTTAGAGTGTCCAGCCCGGGCGCGATCCTCTTTTGCAGGATGGCGATTTAATTCCGGAAACTGTTCCGAACGGACAGTGGGAAACGCGTCCATGTTAGGTTTTTGTTTGACGGCAGGCGTGCGCCGACGTCCGCTTGCGGTCGTAAAGATTCTGTTGCTATTTTTGCTGTGTGCGGTTTTCGGTGGGCCGCAACACACGCGCGCCCAGTCATTGGCGGATCTGCGGTCTGTGAGCATTCAGCGTGCGCGGCTGAGGCTACCGGATTCCAGCTGGCAGTTCTGGGAGGGCCATTCCCGTTGCGTGAACGGTCCGCGCGATCTCGCTCTCCAGAAGCGCAGTTCCTCAGTCGTAGACCGGCTCTCGTCCAACTTGGCGGCCACGCCGCTGTTTGTAAAGAAATTTTCCGGGCCGATACTAACGTGCCCTGAGCAGAATTCCACGGATACAAATTTCCCTCGAACGGTACTGTTGGCGGTGGCCAAGATGGTGCCCGCCGATTTTTGTGTGCCTGCTGCGCTACCAGCAGTTGTTCCGGAAAACTCGCTAGTGCCGCCGGTATGCTGGCCACTGGCCAGCACAGGGTATGTGCAGCGTTGGGACATCCTGCACGTGCCGTTGCCGGCGGCGCTGAAAATCACTCGCAAGGAACGCAATGAAGGCAAATTCCAGTGGCGTCCCGCGCTGGTTCAGTCCGTAGAATTTTTGCTGTTCGAACATGCATTCCGGCTGGCGGACGATCCCTACCTGCGCTATTTGCTGTTTCACAAACCGTTCTGGCATGACTGGCTGGTTTCCGCCGGTCAGTTCGACATGTCACGCTGGGGAGACGGCGACGACTTCCTGGTGAATTACATCGGGCATCCCATGCAGGGCGGAGTCACGGGAAATATCTACATCCAAAACGATCCCAAAGCGCGCGCTTTTAAATTTGGCCGCTCCAAAGAATATTGGGAGAGCCGCATGAAGGCCATGGCCTGGTCGGCGGTGTACAGCGCCTATTTTGAAATTGGACCGGGACTAAGCGAAGTAGCGGTAGGAAATGAAGGCGGCTACACCTACACGCCGGGCTGCGGCCACTACGTGTGCGACAGGCCGGGATATAAACCGCCGACGAACAATACCGGCTGGGTGGACTTCATCGTTACGCCGACGATGGGCACGGGCTTGATGATTCTCGAAGATGCTATTGAGCTAAAAATTGTTGATCGCATTGCCAAAGACGATCCGGGGTTTGGCTTCAAGGTGTTGCGTTGGGGGCTTGCGCCGACACATAGCATGGCCAACATGCTGGCAGGACGGGTCCCGTGGTTTCGATTTTCTGAGAATTCGTTTAAACCGCCTTCAACGTCAGAAGCCGCATTGGAAAAGCACTCGCAGCCATGGCGCTACGAACGCCGCTGGGATGCCGGGTTGCACTACACCAATATTGATTTGCCGATGGATTGGCCGGGATGTTCCGCATGCCGGATGCATAGCTCCGGAGTGGGGACAAATCTCGGATACCGCCTGACAAATCTGCTGTACTTCGATTCGGAGTTGAACGTTTTTCCCGGGTCCGGGGGGGCGAATGCGAAAGGACGCGCGGAAGAATTTCTGGCGGGCGTGAAAGTGGGCCGTACATTCGGATCGTGGGGAGTTTTCACCACGCTGCGGCCCGGCTTCCTCCATTACGAAAAAACGCTGGTGCCGGGCAGCCAGGGAGAATACGAGAGTGCCAATCGCTTTGCTTTTGACGCGGGCGGGGTGGTGGAGTACCGCGCGTCATCGCGCTCGACAATCCGCTTCGACATCGGGACGACTTTTGTGCGCTACCTCACTGGACATCCTGATCCTCGCCAATTGCCGGACTCGGTGTTGTCCACCGACTACATCGTGACGCAGGGAAATTTTCATTTGGGAAGCGGTTACGTATTTCGTTTCTAGCGAATTGTGAAATCGGCTCGGGTTGTTCCGGGCGGGAAATTAAGGTCCAATACGTGTGCCAGATTCCGATACCAGGTTGCGGCCTGACCGTTGAATCCGATTTCTGCAACTGTCGAACAACAATTAAACAGGCTGGAGGCCCTTTTGTGAAAAATTTCATGGCAGCGATGTTGTGTGTGCTTTTGGTCTTCGGAGCGTTACCCGCAAGGGCCGACTTCAAATATTCCGACACCTCGAAAATTACCGGCGGAACGTTGAAGAACATGATGAAGACCGTGGGAATGTTCAGTAAACAGGCCTCCCAGGCGATGAAGCCGGTTACTACCACCCGCTACATCAAGGGCGACTTCATGCGGTCTGATGAGCCTGACGGCAAAGTGCAGATCGTAGATTTGGCTGGGCGGCGCATCATTCACATCGATTCGCAACAGCATACTTATACGGAAGTGACTTTTGACGAAATGAAGGCGGCAATGCAGAAAGCGCAGGAGCAGGCGCAGCAAAAAATGGACAAGGACCCGAAAATGGACAAGGACCCGAAGAAACAGGATGTGCAGGCGAACATGAACGCAAAAATCAGCGTCACACCTGGGACCGGTAGCCGGCAGATTCAAGGAGTGGCAGCAAATGAAATGAAAGTTCAGATTGATATGGAAATTCAGGCGCAGCAGCAACCAGACCAGCAGACTACTGGGCAGCCGGGCCAGCCGGTGAGCGGAACGATTTCCACCAGCATTGACTCCTGGGTAGCACCGTCCGTGCCGGGATATGAGGAAGTGTCGGAGTTTTATAAGCGTATGGCCAAGGAAATTAACTGGGTGCCACCGAGCGGAATCCGCGTCGACCCGCGCGTTTCGCAGAGCATGGACGAACTGCAGAAAAATCAGGCGGCCTTCAAAGGCTGGCCGCTACTGCAGTATCTGAGCATGACGATGGTTGGCCAACAGGGCCCGGCTGGAAACGGTCCGGACAACGGAGGTGCGAATGCCAACGCGAACTCGTCGTCTACTTCCAGCAGCGACACACCAACAAGCGCGTCGGATGCGATGGTGAAGGGACTAGGCGGACTTTTCGGCAAAAAGAAGAAAAAGGACGAGGCCGCGGAACAACAAAACAGCCAGAATCCTCCGCCTCCTTCAACGCCCGGAGCATTGATTGAAATGACCATTGAAGTAACTTCGTTTTCCAACGCCGCGCTGGATGCGAGTTTGTTCGCGATTCCGGCGGGTTACACACGCGTGCAGCAAAACCCCGATCAAATCTTAAAGCAATAGGGCAAACCTTAATCGCGGATAAATTGTGAAACTGAGAACCTAGTCTCCGCCGCAGGCAAAACCGAAGGCCTGGCATGGAGCCGCGCCCCGAGTTCTCGCCACCCAATTTCTGGTTGCGTTGCGTCGGTGTTTGGTCACACGTTGCCCGGGATCCGTTCGGCCAGGTTTTTCGGTTAATTTTTCGCGGAGGCGACGGTGAGCGCGGAACAGGCGCAAGCGCACGGCCACGTTGGAAATACCCAGCCGTTGAGCTACTTCCTGAGTGGAATATTGCAAGACATCCAGTAACAGACACACCTGGCGCAGATCGGGTGGCAAGGTCGAAATTGCCGAGGCGAGTTGCCGGCGGGCCTCCTGGCGCAGAAAACCTTGTTCCGGATTGGCTTGCTTGGAGGGAATCTGGGCCGCGAAGGATTCGTCGGAGTCGCCGGACTGATCGATCGAGAATATTTTGCCTTCACGACGCCGCCGTATGACGTCAATGGAAGCGTTGGCGGCAATACGTGAAACCCAGGCGTGCAGGTCGTCGCGCGTAGCGGTTTGCGTGCCAGCAAATTGATCTAGGCGCGACAACGTCTTCAGTAGCGTTTCCTGGCGGACGTCTTCAGCGTCGTAGACATTGCCGGTCACCCGCAGGCCGGAACGGTACAGGCCCGGGGCGTAGGGCATGACCAGTTCAGCTAACGCAGCGCGATTGCCCAAGCGGGCGCTGCGCAGAAGCGCGGACCGGTCACACTCCTGCGGTTCAGCGATAGGCAGGGACGGCTCAAAAGTTGATTGCGGAGGTTGAGCATTCATAACGACAGATGGATGGCAGTTAGGTAGCCAGCCGGCCGAAAGCTGGAAGCTACTCAAAACAAGGCACAAGCGGACACTCAAGAAGTAGGTGGGCACCTGGATTTGACCGCTTATGGGATTTACGACCACGAAACCGGTCACCCAGTTCTTGCAGCGCCTTAATCTGCAGTCGTTATAAAATATTTTAAATTTTCCACTGAAGAGGATTCGTTTATGAAATTTTTACGGCGATTGCTGCTCTGCGCCACAACTTTCTTGTGTGCAGCCACTCTGCACGCACAAGACGAGGACAAGCCTAAAGATGCGGAAGGGTGCAAGGATTCGCCCCTGCTCACTCGCTTTCCCGGGAGCATCATCAACTCATGCGAAAACAAGGAATTCGAGCAGGCCGATTTTCCCATGGCTAACAGCGAACAGAAACATTTGGAAGGAGAATTTCACTCCTGGGATATTGCCACGCGTGAAGGCACCAGTGAAATCCAGGTGTTTCGGAATTTCCAGACGGCCTTGAAAAATGCGGGGTTTGCGCTCGACTACACCAATTCTCCTTCCCATATCGTGGCGCACAAGGCGGCCACGTGGATATTCATTGATAATCGCGGCACGTACTACTATCAGACCATCGTCACGACCACCGAAATGAAACAGGAAGTGACCGCGGATGCTTCCTCGCTTTCCAATGAACTCAGTAAATCCGGGCACGTGGCGGTTTATGGCATTTATTTCGACACGGGCAAGGCCGCGATATTGTCGGACTCCGAAAATATGTTGACTGAAATCGCGAAATTGATGCAGGGCAACTCAGATTTGAAATTGGAAGTGCAAGGACACACCGACAAGCAAGGAAATGCCGGCGCGAACCAGACCCTCTCGGAGCGTCGGGCACAGGCAGTGGTGGTGTGGGTATCCACGCACGGTGTGGAGGGGGCGCGATTAACCGCCAAGGGCCTGGGCCAGACCCAGCCAGTCGCGGACAATTCTACCGACGATGGGCGCGCAAAAAATCGGCGAGTGGAACTGGTGAAACGATAGTAAGTGCATGGTACTTGACGCTACTCCGACTGCCCCCCTTACCTGTACTGCCAGACAGTTGTTGCGGCAGCACAGAATTTGTAACGCTTGTCCTGTTAGTCGTCTGATAGGAATACACTCGTCTCGAATAGAGGGGGTACAGCGTGACACGCTCAAACATATTTCTCTCGATTGTGCTCGTGGCGCTCGTATGCGGGGGCGCGATTTATGCCAGTCCGCAAAGTCGGAACAAGGCCACGCTCAGCGGCGTTGTGCTGGGTCCTGACGGAAGACCGGTGGCCAACGCGGTCGTGACCTACCAATCGGGCGGAGGCGACACCCCGCATGCGGTACACACGGACGCCAAGGGGCACTTCACGATCATAAAACTGCGCCGTGATAATTACGATTTGCGGGCGTCCTCGCACGGTCTGTATTCCACGTGGTTAAAAAATGTGATGGTGCGCACCGGACAGCAGAAGACCCTGACACTGCAACTGACTAACGGAACAGACCTGTCGAAGACCGGAATGAAGACTCCGCAATAGGTCAATCTGCTCGCGAGTACTTACCGGTTACCAAGTGCCAAATAGCAGGCAGCGTAAGGGTACCGTGTTCCAAATCGGAACCCTTCAACGCAATACAAACAATAGGCTTATCATTTGACTTCTCTCGAGTATGGCCCTGGCTGCCCTCGGGTACTAGCTTGCGGGTACTGCCTCCGGTGGGCCTGCTGGTCCATTGAGCGACACAAAGCCAGTCTGTAACTTACTGAGAACGGGTTGGGGGCCGCGCGGGGACAGCGGCTCCGCAAGGGGTCGTGTGCGAGCTACCCAACCCGCCAGTTTTCTAGCGCCGCTGATCGAATCAATCAAAATCAAGCTACTACGCCAATCCAGTGGAAAGGCTGCGTCTTAATATCTTGCCCAATTCCGCCGACTTTAGCTCTTCCTAAGAGTAAGGAATCTCAAGATAAGGCACTTTGCTATGAATAGCTTGCAGTATGCCACTTGCACTGCAAGTCGGAATTCTGCACGGTCCTTGAGAGAATCTGTGATCAAACCAAGTTGATATTTGGACAAGCCGGGGATCTGGCTTGTACGTCAGACTTACCCTCTAATCCAGGCGATCCGGAGAATTCAGGCACGGGGCCAGCAAGCGACAGTTTGCAGAGTCACCAATAAAGAGGAATGGTGGCAATCTGAGGTTCCGCGGAACTATCTCGAGCGATAGTGATTCTTGACCTAATCCTTCCTGTACGGCCAACGACATCGCCAACGCCCGGTCGTCCTTTCCGAAGCTGGGTTGCACGTCGAAGCGGCCACGATTGCTATTTTCCTCCTGAAGAATGCGAAGTTGCTGAAGCAATTTCGGGATCGTTCAGCAGTTCGATCTTCTGCCGCACCAGCAAGTATTTCAGTCCAGAAGCAAATTCTTCGCACGATTTTTACCTAGGCCCAAGTTGATTCAGAGTTTGACAGAGATGTAGGCGGATGGCCTCAGCTTTAGTAGTAGCGCAAGTGATTAAGAAAAGTCTTATGACTTGATGGTGGTCGTAAAACTGACCAAATAGAATAAACTGGAGTAGAAATGAGCCAAGCAGCCATCGTCGGAAAAGCGCCTCTTGCAATCCCTTCTAACCGGGGCAAGATGGTGCGCATTGAGCCGCCGCGCGGGTGGCTGGATCTCCGATTGGGCGACGTTTGGGAATACCGGGAACTGGTGTATTTTTTCGTTTGGCGCGACGTCAAGATCCGCTACAAACAGACGGTCATAGGCGTCCTGTGGGTAGTGATCCAGCCCTTGCTTACCATGGGAGTGTTCACAATTTTCTTCGGCCGCCTGGCGAAGCTCCCTTCTGAAGGGCTGCCGTATCCTGTTTTTTATTTTGCGGCAATAGTTCCGTGGGCTTATTTTTCCGCGGCACTGGCAAGCTGCACCGCTGTTCTGGTGGCGAATCAGCATGTGATTACCAAGGTGTATTTCCCCAGGTTGGTGTTGCCGCTTGCGGCGGTTTCTTCGGGTTTGGTGGATTTGGCAATCGGCCTGGTGGTGATGTTAATCATCGCCCTAGCGTACGGATTCCGGCCGGGATTTGCGGTGCTGCTGATCCCGTTATTTGTCCTATTCGCGCTAGCGACAGCGCTAGCCATTGGATTGTGGACCTCGGCGCTTAATGCCCTGTACCGGGACATGGCCGCGATTGTGCCATTCGTTATCCAGTTCTTGATGCTGGCTTCGCCGGTCGCTTATTCGAGTACGCTGCTACCGCCGCGCTGGCGCGCGCTTTATCATCTGAATCCCATGGCCAATCTCATTGACGGATTTCGCTGGGTGATCACGGGCCATGGACAGGCGCCTGGACCGATGGCGTATGTATCCGCGGCGCTGGTGTTCGTGGCGGCCGTAGGCGGACTGATATTTTTTCAACGAGTAGAGGGGACGGTGGTCGATCGTGTTTAGAACCGGCTCATGCTCGTTCCGTCATTTTGAAGGCAGACCGGATCTCCATGTCTGAGGTCGTCATTCGCGCCGAAGGACTCGGCAAACGTTATCGCCGCGGCGTCACCGGTTCGCCGGAAACGTTGCGCGATGCGCTGGCGCGCATTGGCCGAGCGCCATTGGCGGCCCTGCGGCGGCCAAGCCAGGAATTTTTTTGGGCGTTGCGTGATGTGGGACTGGAAGTGCGTCACGGAGAAGTGCTGGGCCTGATTGGGCGCAACGGCGCCGGCAAGACTACCCTGCTGAAAATTTTGTCGCGCATTACACGCCCGAGCACCGGGTGGGCGGAGATTAATGGACGAGTGCGCAGTTTGCTGGAAGTGGGCACCGGATTTCACCCGGAGCTGTCCGGGCGCGAGAACACGTATCTCAGCGGCTCGATTCTGGGGATGCCTAAGCGTGAAATCGACCGCAAATTTGATGAGATTGTGGCGTTTGCCGAGATTGAAAAATTCATTGACACGTCGGTGAAGCATTACTCCAGTGGTATGTACGTGCGATTGGCGTTTGCCGTGGCGGCACACCTAGAACCGGAAATTCTGCTGGTGGATGAGGTGTTGGCAGTGGGCGACATCAATTTTCAGAAAAAATGTCTGGGTAAGATGGGAGACGTAGCGAAGGCAGGCCGCACCATCGTGCTGGTTAGCCATCAAATGAACCAGATGCGTCGGCTTTGTGATCGCGTGGTGTGGATAGACAAGGGTGAAATTCGCAGGAACGGAGCGGCTCACGATGTGCTGGCCGCCTACGAATCGGCTATGTTCGATGGGAATAGAGGCCAGGGCATCGCACGTGGTGCAGGTTCGAAAGCTCAATTTCTGCGTTGGGAGATTACAGAGCCACGCGGCGAACGCGTTGATTTGCTTTCCACCCTTGGCCCGGTCAAAGTTAGTTTTCAGGTTGAACTGAGCGAGTCAGTGACTCGTGGGGACCATGGTATCGCTCTGTTTAACGCCGATCGTCAATTGATGTGGGCAAAGGCGATTCACAGTCTCAGCTTGAAGCCGGGTTTGCATGTATTCGAGCATTTTATTCCGATGCTTCCGTTACGACCCGGAGCGTACCAGTGGCAGGTGACCCTGTGGGACGGCGGGGATATGTTGGATTTATGGGACTGTCTACCCGAAATGACAATTGCCACCGAAGGTCATCAGCATCAATTGGACCATTGGAACGGAGTTCTAAATCTGCCCACTAGTTTTTCTCATCGTATCGCGGAAGGAGTTGCTTGTTGAGTGCACCTCGCATATTTGATGCCCAGCACTACACAAGTCTGAATACGTCACGCGGCGCTTCCGTTTCCGCCGTGCTGTCAGAGCTAATTCCGTCGATGAGTTTGCGGAGTGCTCTAGATGTTGGTTGCGGACTAGGCTATTTCACCGGCCTCCTGGAGTCCCTTGGACTTGCGGTCTCGGCGGTTGATGGAAGGAAGGGCAACGTGGAAGAAGCGCAGCGACGTTTCCCCAAAATCCCATTTTGCCAAATGGATGCACAAGATCCTTCTTTGCGGGAAGTTGGAAGGTTTGATCTAGTCTTTTGCTTTGGACTCTTGTATCACCTTGAGAATCCGATGCTCACGATTCGTCATCTCCATGCCATGACGCAAAAACTGTTACTTGTGGAGAGCGTTACGTTTCCGGGTGACGAGCCAATTATGGCACTCGTGGACGAAGGCCATACCGAAGACCAAGGTCTCAATCACTTGGCTTTCTATCCAACCGAGGCGTGCCTTGTGAAAATGCTCTATCGATCAGGGTTCTCTTGTGTCTATACGTTAAAAACTCGACCGGATCATCCGGAATATCATGAAGTATCGGGTAAGCGTCGCACGCGTACTATGCTTGCAGCTGCGATACATGCCATACAATCACAACAACTCGAACGACTCACGGAGACGAGTACGTCCATTGCTCCGTGGGACCCGAACAGCGGTGCGTCCGAGCCTGATACGCTACAAAAGCTAAGGCTGTTCATGACTAAAAGACGGCCTAAGGCTAAAGTCATCGAAAGTCGCTAAAGACCTTTGAAACCAATCACACATACGATTGAAAGAATCGCCTAATGCCCGAAAGGCTTCTTGTACCCATTTATCTGCCCCGTTGGATACACCGATCCGTCTTGAAGGTAAAACGGGCGTTGATACCCCCCGCCGTCAGAACCCCCATCGTAAACATTTGGGGAGAACGGTATGTCGAATGGTCGTTTCTAAGTAAGGAAATGCCGGACGGCCCAGGTGCGGCGATTGAGTTTGGTTGCGAACAGGGTTACATGAGCCTCTTAGCCGCCCAAAAAGGTTTTCACGTGCTAGCGAATGACCTGGAGGAACAGAATTTTAGCTGGAAACATCCCGAGGTGGAATTTTGTCGCGGGGACTTTCTGTCTTTAGATCTTCCTAGCGATTATTTCGATATCGCCATTAACTGCTCCTCTGTTGAGCACGTAGGGATAGCTGGACGATACGGTATCACGGCCCAACAAAGCGAGGGCGACATTGCTGTCATGCGCAAACTGGCGGAGATTTTGAGGCCCGGGGGGCTTCTTCTGATGACGTCGCCTTGTGGTCGCGACACGGTGATGGCTCCATGGTGTCGAGTATACGGCGAATCTCGCTTACCTCGGCTTTTCGAGGGATTTGAAATAGCGAGACAATCCTATTGGATTAAAGATCACTTAAACCGTTGGGTATCGTGCACTCGAAAGACGGCACTTCATCTTGAGCCGCGCAACGATCCATCGGACGCGCACGGATGCAGTTACGCCTTGGGTTGCTTCGTCCTCCGAAAGGCTACCGCTGCTGACGCCAAGTTCCAGAGATAAGAAATGCTGACGTTCTTCACCACTGCTAAGCCATTTCATGGCCATGATGGGATAATTCAGCGGAATGCGCTGATGAGCTGGAAGCTCCTTCACTCGGATGTTGAGGTTATCGTGTTTGGTGATGATGAGGGCGCCGCCGAAGTCTGCAGGGAACTTGGCCTTCGACACGAACCTCAGGTCAAGCGCCACGAGTCCGGCGCGAAGTATCTGAACTATATATTTGCTCGCGCTCAAGAGCTGGCGGGGCGCGAGTATTTATGTTTCTCAAACTGCGATATCGTGCTGATGCAGGATTTCTGGAAATCCTTCGAGATCGCTCGCCGATGGAAAAAACGATTCCTGTTGGTTGGGCAGCGGTGGGATACTGATGTCATTGAGCCCATCGATTTCGCGCGATCAGCAAACTGGTCCGAACGCCTACGGGAGTTTGCATGCACCAAGGGATTGCAGCAAGACCCGCATTGGGTCGACTTCTTCTTGTTCTCAAAGGGCCTATACAAGAATATGCCGCCTCTTATTGTGGGTCACTGCTATTGGGACAACTGGATGATTTGGAGCGCTTTGTCCGCGAATGTCCCAGTGCTCGACGCCAGCCGCTTTCTCGTGCCGGTTCACCAAAACCATGGTTACAGCGCGGCGTTCGGGCGAATTAAGGGCGTACCCACAGATGCGTTGTCGCTACTTAACCTCGCCTCCATTGGCGGGCGGCAAAACATCCGACATATCAAGTCCGCTACCAACCGATTGAATGTCACGGGTCATATCAGATGGAACGCAAGCCGTTACACGTACGAATCTTGGCTGGCACGCAAGCTGGGCACACAAACGCGGGAACTCGTATACAAGGTTTGGCTGCCGGTATGGCACGGATTCCTTCGAATCACGCGACCAGTTCGAACCGCTCTCGGGCTACGATCTAGGGACAAACGGGCCCAGATTCGTGAATAACCTGGCCCGGAGTTAACGCTCGCCTAACGCGAGTATCTGCTATCGAAAAATCACAGTGAAAAAGCTTATACAATCAATCCTAGGGAAATTTGGACTTCGTCTCATCCGCCAGAATGATAGATTCAGACCCATTTATGGGATTGACTCTTTTTTCGCGCTGCTCAAGCAATTCGGTTTTGCACCGAAACACATTGTTGACGTCGGCGCAAACCACGGCAATTGGACTCGAAGCGCTATCAAATACTTCCCAGATGCACTCTATACTCTCGTCGAGCCCCAAGATTACCTCAAGGTTCACATTACCGATCTTCTTGAGAGCGGCTACAGAATCCAGTGGCTCAATGTGGGTGCTAGTGATAAATCCGGGACCCTTCCGTTCCTTCTTTCTGTCCGCGATGACAGTAGCACCTTTGCGTTGACAGACGAACAAGCACGTAACACCGAGCTTCGCCAAATTACCATCGAAGTGAAAACGCTAAACGAGATTACCTCGGCTATGCCCCCACCTGAGATCGTGAAAATTGATGCTGAAGGATTTGACTTGAAAGTTCTCTTGGGTGCCTCCGACCTGCTCGGTAAAACCGACATTTTCCTGATTGAAGCAATGTTTTGTTGTCCCTATGAGAATTCCGTCGCAGCGGTTGTCTCGTTTATGGCCGATGCGGAATATCGGTTGATCGACATCACCGATCTCACTCGAAGCCCCAAGTATGGAGTTCTGTGGCTGTGTGAACTCGCCTTCCTCCGCAATGACAGCCCCCTCTTGGAGCGCGTTACTGCGTACGAGTAAGAATCAAAATAGTCCCGGACCCATGAAGTATCTGTAATACCGCCTTTGTTCCCGTTGGGAATTCGAGATGCCTGAGGCAGGGTATTGTTTTGCAAACAGGTCGGCCGCAGAATTTCCGAACTCGTATGCCGACGAGCGGTTGAAAGGGCCAAGTTTGGTACCAAACAAATTGTCGATCCGCGATCAACTAAATGAGATAGGCAGACGCCAAGCCTTCGACTGAATCGCTTCCTGTGGCGATGCCGGATGGCCACGATTGAGGGGAACATGGTCACTGGCTCTTACAGCCTGGGCGCTTCGCAAGAACAGCATCCGTGCTTTTTACTGATGCTGTTTGAGGCCGTTCGAGAATTCAATTCGCCGAAGAAATAAGTCTAGTGTTCACTTGAATGCTTGCTTCAGTTGCGCGAAACGGTATCAATCGAGAACCCGTAGCCAAATCCTTGGTAGTATAAAAGACGTATGAATAGCCGCTAGTTCGAGCCGAACATCCCTGAAAGGCTGTGAAGAAAGTACGGCATGCTGACACTGTTTTCTACCCCCAAACCGTTTGTAGGTCACATTAACGTCATTCAGAGAAACGCCATCCGTAGTTGGCTTCGTCTACATCCTGACGCGGAGATCATCCTGGTCGGAGATGATGCGGGGGCAGCGGAAGTTTGCCAGGAACTAGGGATACGCCACATAAATGATATTAAGAAAAATAAGTATGGCACGAAATACGTTGCGGAAATCTATGATCGGGTCCAAGAAGTCGCGCGGCACGAGATCTTGTGCCATGTGAATTGCGACATTATCCTGATGTCCGATTTCATGGTCGCGGCACAGTCAGTTCTCAAGGCGCATAGCCGTTTTTTGATGGCCGGCCAGCGGTGGGACGTTGACATACGAAACGCTTTGGATTTTGGAGAGCTGAATTGGGAGGCGAGTCTTCGGCGCGTAGCGTCGGAAACGAATCGTCAGCGTCCGAAGCGATGGATCGACTACTTTTTGTTTCGGAAAGGACTGTATTACAAGCAAATCCCGGAATTCGTTATAGGCCGACCCGGATGGGACAACTGGCTGCTTTGGTACCCTATTTCGATTCAAGTGCCAGTAATAGACGCTTCTCCCACTGTGACTGCGGTGCATCAAGATCACGACTATGGATATCACCCGGAAGGTGAAAAAGGAGTGTGGTATGGTGAGGAGGCAAAGGAAAACTACCGGCTTCACGCCGGAAAGTTCGCAACCCTTGACAACGCCACGCACGTATTGTCTGTTGACGGACTAAAGCCGAACTACAAGCGCTGGTTTGTGCAAGCCAAGCGTACTTCCGTTGATGAGTTCAACAAAACATGGTTCGCTTTGCTGGACGCAACTCGGCCGCTTAGACATCGTTTTGGACTGCGCAAGACAGGTTCCGATACCGGTGCGGCAAAGAACGCAAGCGACCGATGATTTTGAGACTCGCGGGAGGTTGAATATTCTTTGTAGGCGGGAAGTGGGACTTTTGGTTAGGCGCCGAGATCGGATCCGAAATGAAGATTCTCGTAACGGGCAGTAGTGGACTGATCGGTTCAGAAGCGGTGCAACATTTTGACCGGCTGGGACATGAAGTCGTTGGGATCGACAATAACATGCGCCGCGTTTTCTTCGGTCCGGACGGTGACACACTGTGGAACCTCGAGCGATTGAAGGCCAGTACGAAGCGATTCAAACATGCCGATCTAGATATTCGCGATCGAGAGGGCATTACAGGGCTGTTTCAAACGCATAAATTCGATCTAATCGTTCATTGTGCGGCGCAACCATCCCACGACAAGGCACGAGACATCCCTCTTCTAGACTTTGAAGTGAACGCTCTGGGAACTATCAATCTACTGGAAGCGACGCGGCAACATTGTTTCGATGCTATTTTCATTTTTTTCAGTACAAACAAGGTATATGGTGACGCGCCCAACGAAATTCCCATAAAAGAACTTAAGACGCGATACGACTACGCGCGGCCCGAGGATTTTTACGGAGTGGATGAAACTTGCCGAATCGACCGCACGATGCATTCTCTGTTCGGGGCGTCCAAGGCAGCAGCGGATTTGGTAGCCCAGGAATATGGGCGGTACTTCAAGATGAAGGTCGGAGTGTTCCGCGGAGGATGTTTGACGGGACCCTCACACTCTGGCGTGGAACTGCATGGTTTTCTATCATACCTGGTCAAGGTGACACTTAATGGAGGCAGTTACTCGGTTTTCGGCTACAAAGGAAAGCAGGTCCGCGACAACATTCACAGCCACGACGTTGTGCGCGCCATCGAGGAGTTCGCGGCCAATCCGAGGCCGGGGGAGGTGTACAACCTGGGGGGTGGTCGAGAAAACAGTATCTCGATGCTGGAAGCTATCGCGCGTATAGAAGAATTGACAGATCGCAAGCTGGATTGGAAGTACGTGGACGAGGCGCGCAAGGGCGATCATATTTGTTACATCTCGAATCTTGACAAGTTCAAGAGTCACTTCCCGAAATGGGGTATTACGCGAGGCCTTAATACTATCTTGGAAGAAATTGCCGCTTCCCAGCGGCGTTAACAAATACGATCCGTCGAATGATGAAACCTATCGCCTTGGTATTCTCTCACTTAAGTTTCCTTCATTCATTTTTGCTTCCATGCGAGATAACCGCCAGTGCGTATGAACGGGGACCAGCGAGAACTGCTTCCCAGGTAAATCATTAAGTCTGGAATGATTGCATGCTTACTCTTTTTACCACTGCAAAATCTTTCGTTGGACATTCCGGAATCATCCAGTGCAATGCGTTGCAAAGCTGGACACGCCTTCACCATGACGTGGAAGTAATTCTGTTTGGTGACGAAGAAGGCGCCGCCGATGCGGCCAACAACCTCGGTTTACGTCATGAAGCCCGGGTCGAGCGTCACCCTTCGGGACTAAAATATATCAATTATATGTTTAGTCGTGCACAACAAATTGCTCGCCATGAAATTGTATGTTACGTGAACTGCGACATTATCCTCACTCCTGATTTTTGCAACGCGGTCCAGATTGTCGGCGGTGCACACGCGTCGTTTTTGATGATAGGTCGACGGTGGGACACCGCCATTGTCAAGCCTATTGACTTCGCTGCCCCGCGATGGAGTGACGAAATACGTCAACTAGCACGTGAAACAAAGGACCAAAGAGATGGCTGGTGGATAGACTATTTCTGCTTTACACGAAACTTATACAAGCAAATACCGGCATTTGTGATCGGCCGCGTTCACTGGGATAACTGGCTTGTTTGGAAGGCTCTTCATTCCGGCGTTGCCGTTATCGATGCTTCTAACAGTGTTGTCGCCGTTCATCAGAATCACGGCTATTCCTATCATCCGCAAGGCCAAGCTGGTGTATGGACAGATCCGCTTTCACGACGAAATCTAGCGCTCGCCGGGGGCATATGGCATCAGAGCACTATCCTGGATGCAACGGAGAAATTGAATCCCAATGGTTTGCTAAAACCTAACTGGGCGCGGAGCTGGCATGCCGCAGAGCGCACGTCCCTGTTGTTGTATGGACGTGTCAAACGGGCGTTGACCTATGACCTCTGGTTGCCCATCTGGCACTTCTGCCTCGGTATGAGCCGTCCGATACGCATGCGCTTAGGTCTAAGATCGGAGTTATTCCGCCGCCAGAAAGATTCGTCTGGGGATGAGCGGCGATGAGTCTGCCATTTGTTTCCGTCGTCATTGATACGTACAACTACGGGCATTTTATTGAGCAGGCAATTGATAGCGTCTTGACTCAGGATTTCCCAGCGGACCAAATGGAAGTTCTAGTCATTGATGATGGCTCAACCGATAATACGGCAGAACGCGTAAAGAGGTATTTCTCAAGAATTCAGTACTTTCGGAAAGCCAATGGCGGCCAGGCATCATCGTTTAATCAGGGCCTGACGCAAAGTCGAGGCGATTTAATTTTTTTCCTGGATGCTGATGACTATTGGCTGCCCAACAAGCTTCGGCGGATGGTTGATGCGTTCCAAAGCAACCCGGCGGGGATGATCAGTAATAACTATGAGGTGTCGAATCCCGATGCGCACGGAAGTTTATCATCTAATCTTGATCTAGTATCGGGTTACGTTCCCCGCGATTTGAAATCGCTTTTGCGATACCGCATCTTTCCAACATCATGTCTTGCTTTCCGGCGAGCCGCGCTGGAGCGCTTGCTCCCTGTCCCTGAAATTATCAAGTTACAGGCGGATGCCTACCTGGCGCTGTTGATAATCTTTGTCACTCCTGTCCTGGCGATTTCCGAAAAACTGACAGTCTATAGGATTCATGGCGAGAACTTATACAATGTGGCTGGGGCACGAGACACCCTGGAGACCCAGCAACGCCGCTGCCAAACTTGGAAGATTATTCTGGCGGAGATCTCGGTTTGGCTCCTGCACAATGGCTTTGATACAAATGAGCGAAACACTCGTGCCTTTCTGGATCAGTGGACTATTTTTCAGCAGGCCGCGGAATATGCGATTAATCCTCCGACGCGCTTGCAATTGTTTTCTCATCTGCTGCGTTACAATCGCACCTATCGAAGCCAGCAGGATTGGAAACTTACCCTTCTGAACTATCTATCTGCAGTTGCTGCTCTCGTCCACGGATATCGGCAATCGCAGTCGCGGGTGGGCCCTCCCGAAGGGTCTAGGCGTGGCTGAACCTCAAGTCAGCGTTGTAATCGATACCTTTAACTACGGGCGCTTTATTGAGGAAGCTATTGAAAGCGTCTTGTCCCAAGATTTCCCGCCAGACCAAATGGAGATCCTCGTTATTGACGACGGCTCGACCGACGATACTGCAGAGCGGGTCAAGAAGTATGGCTCAAGAATAAAATACTTTTGGAAAACGAATGGTGGCCAGGCATCAGCTTTTAATTTCGGTTTCGCGAGAGCGGAAGGCGAGATCATCTCGCTGCTGGATGCTGACGATTACTGGTTTCCGGACAGACTGCGATCAGTTATGGACGAGTTTGAGAAGCACCCGGAGGCTGGGGTGGTTTACCATCCCCTACGCGAGTATCACATGCGAACGCGGGAGTTTCGGGAAAGTGATTTCACGCCCATTTCCGGATTTGTGCCATCCGACATAAAGCAGGTATTACTTTTTGACGGTGTAATGACGACAAATTCCTACCGTCGTTGCGTTCTGCGACAGCTTTTGCCCATTCCCGAAAACCTTACGTTCCAGGCCGATGCATACCTCGGGAATTTGGCCATGTTTTTGGCCCCTGTTGTGGCGATTAATCGCCCCCTAGGGATCTATCGAATTCATGATCAGAATGCTTATTTTCAATCTGGGTCAGCCGTAAATCGTGAACGGACACGTCGGCGAATCGATACTCGCGATGCCATTGTTGCAGGAATGACGGCATGGTTTGAATCTCACGGATACGACCTTCGCCAGTCTGCGATAAGAGCGGCGCTGCTACGCTGGTCAATTCTGTCAGAGCGGGATGAATTCGAACTCTCACGGCCCGGCCGTGTTAGGTTCTTTCGCCATCTGCTGAAATCCTATAAACATACTAGTCCACTCATGACACCGCGCATCCGAATAGTTAACTACATGAATGCCGCCGGCGCCTTGGTCGTCGGTTACAAGAGATTTCATATTCTCGACCAAAAACGTCAGAACTTAAGTCACTGGCTGCGGCATAGCAATCCATTGAGTTCATATTTCCGGCGCAAGACTTTCCGGCGAGAAAATTGACTTATAACTCGCATTGAAGAATTCCCGACGACTTATACATTTTCGGGCTGCTTCTTCGCGCGTCATGGTCTCCATGAAAGCCGCGCGGCGGTTCTCCACTTGAGAATTGGCACTGAAACATTCGTTTCATTTTTTTGTAACTTGCGCCCGCTCCCTACCTCGACCTCGTGTATGGATGCCGCTCAGGTTGGTACTTAATTCTCATTGTGCCTTCCCGAACTAAACCGCGACACTTCATACCTCTCATGCTTACCCATTTAGAGTGAGTCGTTTGCCCATAAAATGGCCGCCCCTACCAACACGTAACCTGGCTCGTTTACTCGACATGCGCCGATTTCATCTTCTGAGAGAATTCCAGAGGAAGCCTGGTTGTCTCGAATCTTCCTTAGTTTGTGATCCTGTAGGTGAAGCTATGAATCCGGCATTTGGACGTCCCATTTGCAATATTGAGCGAACTTAGCCTAGCTGTTCACGATGAGAGAAGGGTTTTTCGCCTGTGCCACTCCACAGAGCCATTCCCACGCTGCCTGTGCGTTGAGGTTCCAGGAATGCTTTTGAGCGGTAATAACCGCCTGTTGACCCAGTCGCGTGCACAAGTCCGGGTTGGAGATTAACGATTGCAAAGCAGGCACTATTTCTCTGCCATGTTGGGGATCGCGCAATATTATGCCATCGATTCCGTTGGTGATAATTTCACTTACTCCCGAAGCGGCACTGCAGATGACCGGTAGACCACACGCCATCGCTTCCAAAACGGGCATGCCGTACGCCTCTTCGAGCGATGGGCCGATATAGGCATCCGCGGCAGCATAGAATTGCAAGACATCGGTTGAGGGTGGCAAAAATAATATACGGTCTACTAGGCCTAAGTCACGAATATCGTTTTGGTAGGCGTCAGGTACGTCGCTGCCCACTACCAGTAGTTTCCAGGCTTGACCACGCAGTTCTGCGAGAGCCTGTAAAAGTGCATCGAGCCCTTTAGTTTTCAAGTCGTTCCCAATCAGTAGCAGTGTGAAGTCCCTAGGTGCTAGACCGAAACGTTGGCGTGCCGTCGGGCGTGCTGCAACCCTACGGCAAATCGAAAAATACCCGGTATCCACTCCGTGATGAATGACACGAACCCCGTGACGTTGAAACTGCCTATTGAGCTGTGCCGCTACCAAATCAGACACCGAGGAAAGGGCTACGTTACTCCGTCGATAGATCCGTTTTTCGAGGGCTATAATTAGACGGTAGTAAAGACGTCGATGGATCAAGCGCGGCAAATGCCACACTCGCGTGACCTGAGAACCTAACTGGTGCCGGCCTCCACGAGAGAACTCATGAAAAAGAGCGTGAACCGCAATGGCGTCAGCATCTGCAGCGTTGATGCCGGGCGAATAGACCAGATCATAATCCAGCCCACCACGGGCATCCCACCAACGGCAAATCGTGTTGGCGCCAAACCAAAAAAGATAGCGGATCAGGTATGGCCCCGGAATCGATAAAACTCTATGCCAGAATAGACGCGGCTCTGATATTGCCATTGCGCCAGATTTGTAGCGGACCACTCCCTGAAGATCTTGAACTCGCTGAGCATAAATGTGAATTTCATTTCCTGCGCCGATGGGAAACCTCTCCAGCTGTTCTATGATGCACCGCTCGGTGCCGTGGTGGCGGTCGAGAAAAGGTGAGATAACGGCAATACGCATCTCAACCTGTTCCAGCACGAGTATTTTGACCGAGCCCTGCTACGGGCCCACGTTGAGGGGAGAGCGCGAGGTTAGGTAGACGGAACAAAATGCCCAGCGACAACCAGAAGTAAGCGTTAATTATGAAATCCTCATACGCCACCATCGACGTAAACGTCATTGGCAATAGCAAAATACCGGAATAGAAGAAAATAACGAACGCGATAGGAAACAAGGGCGACCCTTTCAGCTTTTTAACAACTTTCCAAGCTGAGAAGAGGATGGCTGCGCTCATGGCCAGCCAAAGCACAAGGCCTCCGATACCCATTTCCACGACCAGAGCCCCAAATCCGCTTTCGACACCCACGCCCATGGGTTTTTCGTGAAGGATTTTGGCGATGTACTGAACCCCCAGTGAACTTGTTCCAATGCCATAACCGTAAGGCCAACGATCATAATCGAAAGCGCCCAGAAAATTTCGCAATGGATAATCCCAGGTTCGATACTGCAACTCACTCTTGGAGCTTCCTGGTGTCAGGGTTTCCGAATAAATGGCAAGCCTGGCCATGAGAGCATCCGGGAAAGTTAAAAAGAGCGCCACCACAGCTACCGATATTCCCAACGCGGCACGTTGCAAAGTGCGGAAAACGCGAAGGACCTCTTTCTGACGCCACGGCGCACCCCATACGAAAGCGAAGGCAGTTCCAATCGCGACGCCTGCGCTCCACAAAAAGATTCCGCGAGATCCTGACAAAAGAATAGCTGCGTAAGTGACTGCAATGGTGATGAAGGCCAAGTTGCGGCCGGCCCGATATCGCAACAACAAATAGCCGATAAAAGCGAGCATCAAACACCATGCAATCAGCAGGAAGTTGGTATACCGGCCGGCACTGACGAATACGGATGGAGCACGATAAGAGACTAAGCCGGTGATGGGCGAGGTGCGATAGAGTTGGCTTAATTCCCGAATTTCTTCCGCAGGCTTCGCGGGATTAAGAAAAGAAGGCCCCACGATCGACTGGGTGACGCCGACGGAGGTGATTATGAGGATCAGTATGGCATTTACCTTATAAAATCGCCGGAGATCGATTTCAGAATTGCACAGTGCATAGCCGACAAAAAATAGGGGAACGTAAATATAGAATAATTTCACGCCAAGAATTCCATATGCCAGCGTGGTCGACGCCGGATTGAATACTTGCAAGATGCCGAACCACACAAAGCAAAGCAGCGGAAAAGTAAAAGGAGGACGGATGGTTTGCACTGACTTGCGCCGATAAGCGATAAAAAAGGAAATGTAAACGACCAGCAGCAGGAAATCTTTCGCGAAATAGATGGCCATATTGTTTCCGAGGAATTTACGAGCAAAGTCCTCAAACAACAGCCAAATAAGGAAAAAATAGACCCCTCTCCTCCAGTCGTTAAGCATGGCTACGGTGAAGGCTGCGCCAAGTGAAAAGAGGCCTACATACGCGAGGCCACTCATATCCTCGCTGATCACACTTTGTGATAAAACATACGCAGCAACTAAGAAAATAACTAGGGACGCGAGAATGACAATGGGATTGCTGCGAGCGCTCCGATTTATGGTTCGAGAATGAAAATTCACTCGATTGCGTCCTCAAAATTAACGGACCAAGTCTCCAAAACGCCAGCCGCAGTGGCGTGACGAATAATCGTATAACTTTTCTTATTACGCTGGCTGAGTAAACCAATCATGATTAGCCTTTGCCACAATTCTAACAAGGGGCTGCTTCACGATCTCATCTTGCTGCAGCAGCGATCCATCCAGCGAAAAAGTGTCGTACCCAATATTCTGAAGTTCCGCGAGGGCGGCGGTGGAATCGCTGCCGGCTGCAGCAATCACGTGCTTGTGAAGGTCGAGAAACAGTTGCGACGAATGTTGCATTCGAGTCTTGGCCGCCCCGCACCACGGCGGCTTCTTGGCCTTGCACATCGATTTTAGTGTGCGTGTAAGGGCCGAATTCGGCCGTCAGGCTATGGGATGGCGACAGCACGGATTTCCATCAACTCCCTAGAAGCACGAGCTTCGTTCAGCTTGAAGTAGTCATCCGAGAATACTCCTGAGAAGCATCCTCAATGTACCATCACTGCTGCCCGCGGCAGCAAGAATGGGATGAATGCGTTCCGTCAACCTATTCAATCAGCTTGCCGGGCGGTCATGCGAACAGCGGCCGGTGACGGTTCTACCGCGGTCACTGTTGCGCCGCGACCCGAGGCGAGCAGGCTGAAAATATCGTAATGCGCACCAACATCGAAAAAAACCATGCTAGTGGCGCACTGGCTGATGAAGTTCATTACTTCGGCGCGTTGGTCGGGATCGAGAATTTGTTCGCGGTAAGCGACTTTAAAGGCGTGTGGATGCAAGACCAGCGAGAGGTCAGGACCGAAATGAGCGTTCTAGTGATTCCCAAAGAAAACTTGGCGCTGTCTGACAGGCAGGCGATGGACCCAAAGGTGATCTCAACCAATTGCGGCCACTTCTGGAATGGCGTAGCGCACCAAGTCTTTGAACACGGTGCCTGCCGCGTGTGTTTTTGCCTGGGACACGGCCCTCCATTGCCGAAAACCTGACGTCATGCGCCAATCAATATCCGAGCTAGCGAGGACATCGATGGCGGCTATGCGCGATAAATCCGAGCGTGATTGGCGATCATCGACTCACGATCAAATATTTTGAGAGCTCGCTCGCGTGCTGCGGCTCCAAGCGTAACGATCAGCGAGGGATTGTTGATTATTTCACGCAGGCCTTGTGCCAAGGAAGAGGCATCGCCGGCCTGAAATTTTACTCCGGTATCGCCGACGACCTCACTTAGTCCACCGATATCGGCGGCGACCACCAGACGGCCACGCATCATGTGTTCGATGGCCGCGAGGCCGGCAGTTTCCTCCCAGGTGGAAGGCATAACGACGACATGCACGTCCTGCAACGCCTCAGCGAGAGCTCCGCCGCCTAGAAAGCCACTGATGGAAACGCGGTCCTGAAGTTTTTCCTGGTGGATGATTTCCTCCAAACGATTGCGCTCGGACCCGTCTCCAATGATGCGGACCTCAAAGTCGTGAGCCTCCTGTTTCAAAATCCGGGCAGCTTCGAGAAGAAGGGGAATACCTTTTTCAGGAACCAGACGGCCGACGCATGCGATGCATAATCTGACTTGAGGCTTTGGCGTTGGCGGGCTTGGGCGCGGCAGTGGACCTTCAATCCCGTGATACACCACTTGTGTTCGCGGCAGATGTTGGCGCTGATCGACGTGCTTGGTAATCGCAATGTTCGCAGTCGCCGCCTGAGCCAGCCGGTGCCGAGGAAACATCAGCAGCAACAATTTTGCGGCGGCGCTGCGGCTTAAAAATTCAGAGTGCAGGCATCGAAAACATTCGCCATAACGGTCGGCTAGAAAATGTCCCGGGCAAACGCCGCGATCGGGATGGTGGACGAGGAGGCCATTGGGGCAAGTCGCCTGATAGCCATGATGTTCGACGACAAATCTTTTGCGCGCAATCCAGGCCAATAACATCGGGAGCAGAGCTGGGCCCGCCAGATGAAGCACGTCAGCTTTCTGGACGGAGCGCCACAGCTGCAAGATATTCGGCCGGCGGATGACACGAAAAGGAAATTGCTGGTCGTCGCAGGTTCCAATGGGGATTTCGGTAATCAATGTCACCTTGAATTCGTGCTCGCCGCTCAAATCACGCAGCCTGGCCAGGCCGTCTGCGAGCGACTGGACGATATTTTCGACGCCACCTACACTGGGCGCGAAATAGTGGGAATAAATAAGTAAGTTCATGCTCGAAATTGCGAAATTGAAGCAGAGCCGGAGTGCCTGGCACATGCCAGGCGGTACCGCCGCGGATAGATGTTACGCTGGTCCGGGTAAAATTATATCTCATGAAATGCATCGCAGTTTTGGGTCGCCGCGAAGAACCGACAGATGGAGTGGAGGATTATTGTAACTATCTGGGCGAAGCGTTGGCGCTCGAAGGGATCCAGCTAAGTTCCGTGCGCGTGCGTTGGGCGGAGTTGGGTTGGCCGGCGAGCCGGCAAGAATTATCGGCGGCCACAAGTGCCAAGCGCGACGTTTTTTTTCTGCTGCAGTACACGGCGCTGGCATGGTCGAAACGCGGATTCTCGATGCGCGCGGTTGGAATCCTGAAATCCTTGAAGAAAAATGGCGCGCGATGCGCCGTGGTGTTTCACGATCCGGATGGGTATGTGGGAAACCGGGCAATGGATGGGGTGCGACGAAATTTGCAACGCCGCACGATGAAGCGCCTCTTGCAGTTAAGCGATTTCGCAGTTTTCACGCTGGCGCTCGAGAAAATACTGTGGCTTCCCAAAGACGCGCGGAACGTCTTTTGCATTCCGGTAGGCGCAAATCTGCCTTCGCCAGAAAGAGCATGGGCGACGGAACGGGATGGGACGCGAGCAAAATCCATCGTGGCGGTTTTTTCGTTGTCGGATCAGCCGGTTCGAACGCAGGAGGTGCGTTTGATTGCGGAGGCGGTGACTTTTGCGGCGAAGCACGCCGGTCCATTGCAAATATTATTGATGGGAAGAAACTCTGAAGTTGGCGGAGACGAATTGCGAGCGCAACTTTCCAGCGTGCCAGTGGAAGTGAAAGCACTGGGATTGATTTCCGGAGAGGAAATAGTGACTCAGCTGGGCGCGGCCGATGCAATGCTGTTCCCCCGGGGTTCCATCTCTAGCCGTCGCGGCAGCGCCATTGCCGGGATTGCCTGCGGCCTGCCGGTGATTGCCGAAGACGGATCGGAAGTGGCGGCGCCCATTACCGAAGCCGGCCTGGCACCGGTGCCAGAACATAGGCCACAGGAATTCGGCACGGTGCTTGCGCGCGTTTTGACGGATAAAACATACCGCGCGACGCTGGCGGAGCGCAGTCGCAACGCGCAGACACGTTATTTTTCGTGGACCGTGATCGCCCAACAATATGCGCAGGCCCTGCGGACGGGCACGGACGTGCGATGACACTGGAAGAACAAAGATTGCGGGCAGCGGAAGCCAGCGGCGGCGCAAGTTCCGACGTGATCTATGACCAAATCCTGGAGCTTGTCCATCAATATGACTCCCGTGGACGGGCGCTGGACTATGGGGCAGGAGTTGGAAACCTGACACGCAGGCTCGCTTCTTCGGGACGATTCGAACAAGTCGAGGGCGCCGACATTCTGCCGCGACCGAAAAATCTGCCGAGCGAGATAGCATGGCATCGTTTTGATTCGAACGAGGCGGGGGTGCTGCCGGCCAAAAGTTTCGACACTGTGATCGCCGCGGAGGTTATCGAGCATTTGGAAAATCCCCGGCAGGCGGCTCGAGAGTGGTTTCGTATTTTGAGACCGGGCGGCAGACTGATCTTGTCCACACCTAACAATGAAAGCCTCCGATCGTTGATGGCTTTGCTGATGCGAGGGCACTTCGTGGCTTTTCAGGACAGTTGTTATCCGGCACACATTACGGCGCTGCTGCGAAAAGACCTGGCACGCATTCTAAGTGAGGCGGGGTTTTCGGGCGTCCGATTTCACTTCACTGATTTTGGCGGGTTACCGAAAATGCCTGCGGTGACCTGGCAACAGGTTTCCTTCGGACTGTTCAAGGGTCGACGGTTTAGCGACAACATCATCGGAACAGCAGTCGCGGGCGGTTCGAACCGTTAGCGGGCCGCCGGTGGTTCCCCACCTTTATATGGGTGTGCTAAACTGCCTACGTTTTGCAGGGGTAGCGGTCCGCCGTAATCTCCGCAGCGTGTATCGCAGCAATAATAGCCGCAAGTCTTGCGGAACCATTCCGAGAACCAAGAGGATGTGTCATGTCCGGGCATTCAAAATGGGCAACCATCAAGCACAAAAAGGCGGCTACTGACGCCAAGCGCGGCCGCGTATTTACGCGACTGATCCGCGAAATTTCCATTGCTGCTCGCATCGGTGGAGGCGATCCCATCACCAACCCCCGCTTGCGCACTGCGATCCTCGCCGCTAAGAACGAGAACATGCCGGGCGACAATATCGAGCGCGCCATTTTGCGCGGCACGGGCCAACTGGAAGGCGAAGTTTACGAAGAGGCTGTGTTCGAGGGATACGGACCGGGCGGCGTGGGCATGTTGATCCAGGTAGTGACCACCAATCGAAACCGCATTGTTGGTGAATTCCGCCACCTGATGAGCAAAAACGGCGGCAACATGGCGGAAGCCGGAGCGGTGGGGTGGATGTTCAGCCGCAAAGGCGAGATTACGGTGGCGAAGGAAGCGGCCAGCGAAGATAAGTTGCTGGATATCGTGCTGGAAGCCGGCGCGGAAGATATGAAGGACGATGGCTCCATCTGGTACATCGTTACGCCGCCCGAGGCCATGGATAAGGTAAAGGAAGCTCTGAGCGCCGCGGGAATTACGGTAGCCTCTGCGGAAGTGGGCATGGTGCCGCAGAATTACATCAAGTTGACCGGCGCGCAGGCTACCCAGATGGTACGGCTGGTGGAAGCGCTCGAAGAGCACGACGACGTCCAGCATGTGTATGCCAACTTCGATATAGACGAGTCGGAGATCCAGGCGGCTGTGGCGGCGAACTAGGGATCAGGCGTTGCGATAATTTAAGTTTACCGATGGCCAGCGTGTTTCATGCGCTGGTCATTTCTTTTGAGTCTGCTGTTATAGCGCACGTCATCACAAATTTTCTGGCAGAGATAACGCGATGGCCGTAGACTTGTGGCCGTGAACGGTACGGGCAGAAATACGCGAAACAGTCGAGCTATTCGGATACTCGGCGTGGATCCCGCGGCCGCAGGGCCCACGGGTTATGGCATCGTCGAAAGCGACGGGCCAAATTCGCGGATTCTGTGCTTCGGTGCGCTGGTCATAACCGCCAAACGGCGCAAGGAATCTCCTGGGGCGGCGCTTCAGGATGTCCACGAATTGCTTTTGCGACTCATCCAAGAGTACGCGCCACACGCCATGGCTGTAGAGGCCGTATTCGCTGCGTTGAATGTGCGTACCGCGCTGCGGCTTGCGGAAGTGCGTGGGGTTGTCTTGCTAGCCGCGGCACAGCACAATGTTGCTGTGCACAGTTATTCGCCGCGTGAAGTGAAGTCTTCAGTGGCTGGCTACGGTCACGCCGACAAGAGGCAAGTGCAGGAAATGGTGCGAACGCTGTTGGCCATGGATGCGATACCGGAACCAACTGACGCCGCGGATGCGTTGGCGGTAGCTTTGTGCCATTTGCAGAGAGAACAGACGCGACGGCGATTCAGCCTCCCAGATGAGGTAAAAGCACCGCGCCACGCGCACTCTTCCCTTCCGGTGGAGACACTGGATCCGCTTTCTGTCAGACCGGGAAATTACGCAACACGCATGCCCTTACCGCGCATCGTAACGACCAGATGACCAATCAATTTTCTCCACCGACTCTGCTCTTGCGTACTCTGCGGCTGGTGCTGCTGCTGTCTGTCGCGGTTCCTGGGACCGGCTTCAACGTACTCGGAGCGACTCCCGATGCAGACAGGACGTCCGCCTCCGGCGCCAAAACTCCGCAGCCCGCGGAAGGCGCGAAGCTCACCTTTCGGCGGGTGTTCAAATCCAGTTCGCCTGAATTCATCGAGATAGTGGTGACTGAAGACGCACGTCCGGCGATGTACGACATTCGGCAACTGGATGAAGATCCGGGCACAGCCCCGTTTGAAGTGAGCGCGGGCTTACGGGCTCACATGTTCGACCTGGCAGGCCAGCTGAATCATTTCCAGGGCCTAGACCTGGACGTTCACCGCAAGATCGCGAATCTGGGTGAAAAAACGTTTCGCTGGGAGAAGGGTAGCAGCAGTCACGAAGTAAGATTCAATTACACGCTCAATTCGGCGGCCACCCAGCTTTTGCAAATATTTGAGGGCTTGGCCCGCCAACAGGAGCACGTCATGCTGCTAACCCGCCGCATGAGATATGACCGTCTGGGGATCAATGACGCCCTCCTGCAATTCGAAACCGACCTGAACCACAAGCTTCTACCCGAACCTCAAGCAGCCCTGCCTATGCTTGATCAGATTGGCAGTGATACCCGCTTCGTAGATATCGCCCGACAACGAGCCCGTAGTCTAGCCGAACGCATACGCCACCAGAGTTGACTGGCAGCCGCGTCCGGTAGAATAGGACAGGCATGTACCAGTACCGCCTCGCCATTACGCTCCAGAACGTTCAATCCAAAACAGTTTCAGCCACGATCCCACACTGACTGTCCTTTATCGGCGCGGCTTCCTGCCGCTTCACGCTCCGGCTGCCGCTTCACGCATAAATTATTTATAAATCAATATAACTTTACATAAAATTGGATATCTGGCGGTCGCCAAAATATAGTTTCCCAATATGTGCTTAACTCCCCACAACTTATAGTCCTATAACAAATGGTCTAAAATGTGCATTGCTTCATCATCAATAAGTGGATAGTCGGCTGTCTCCGTTAGAGTTCCATCTGAAATAGAGCTAAAAGTTTACGAATTTGGTTGTTCTCTAACGCCTAAGGGGGGCGATTCAAGAAATGCGCAAAGCTATCGTTGCAGTCCTGGTGATGCTGCTGATTGGCACAGGCCATGCGTGGGCACAGAGGCTCACTGGTTCTCTCAGCGTCCAGATAATTGACCCCGCTGGAAAAGCGGTATCGGACGTGAAGGCAACTGTCATTAGCAAGAGCCGCGGCAACACAGTCGACGTAATGAGCAATGCAGACGGACAAATGGTCGTTCCCGATCTTCCACCGGGGGATTACAAAATAACCCTGGAGCGGGACGGCTTTCGCAGCATCAACGCGGATGTGGCCATTCGCGTGGGATTAACTACCTCTCTCGATCTGACACTGGAATTAGGCTCGCAAGCCTCAACCGTGATGGTGGAAGCCAGCAACTTTACCGTGGATACCGACAAATCCACCGTGCAAGGCACGATTGTGGCGGATCAGATTGAGGCCTTGCCGCTGAACGGTCGCAATTTCCTGGACCTCGCCCAACTGTCCCCTGGGGTACAGGTTCTCGACGGTGGGTCATTTGATCCCACGAAGAATCAATTTGTGGGCGTGTCTATCGGCGGACGCTCTGGTCGCAGCACTCGCATTCAAATGGACGGCGTGGACATTACGGACGAAACCGTAGGAACTACGGTAATGAATCTGACCAATGAATCCATTCAGGAGTTTGGAATCGCCCAATCCTCTCTCGACGTCAGTACCGATCTCACCTCGACGGGAGCTGTCAACATCATCACCCGCAGTGGAACCAATCAGTTTCACGGGTCTGGTTTCGGCTTCTTCCGCCGCTCAGACTTCGCTGCTAATAACGGACCACTGAACCTGCTCAATCCCCCGAAACCTGTTTTTAGCCGCGACGATTATGGCGGCCGTCTAGGTGGGCCGTTCATTAAGAACAAGTTGTTTTGGGAAGTGGAATACGAGAAGCAGCAGCAAGCCGGCCAAATTACAGCTAGCGAACCGGCCTTCTCGGCGTTCAACGGTTCCTTCGCAGTACCGGAAAGCGAACATTTAGGCGGAGGACGGCTCGATTTCAACCTTACAAACAGCCAGCATATTTTTTATCGCTACACTCACGACGACAACATTGGGGTAACCGGTTTTGGCGGTGTGGGGTTCTCGGCTTTCGCCAACAAGAACAGCGCCAATGCTCATTCCGTGGGCTGGGATTACACCAAGGGACGTCTCACAAACGCGATTCGCTTCAGCTTTTTGAAGTTTGTAAACGGGATCGTGGATGCTAACGCACTGGCGGGAACCCCCGCCACCGTTGACCCTACGGGAGATGCGGCCCAGATCAACATTCTGGGGCTGGGCGGGTTTCTGTACGGCCCGAACGCGAATGCCCCTCAAGCTACCTTTCAGCAGAACCGCCAAATCAAGTACGACGGCAGCGCAACATTTGGCCGTCACACCGTGCAGTTCGGAGTGGAATATAACCGCATTGACGAGGCCGGATTCGCGTCGTTCTTTGGCCTGGGACCACGGGTGCGCGCAAATTTCGCTGACGGCCTCGCTGCGATTCCTTTTAACGCCAACGGCGGTGACGATCCCTTGAACTATACGTTCTCCAGCGTGTTTGAAGGGAACGGCTTGGGGGCAGGCAGCGAACAGCCGGCGCTCGGTCTACCAAATGGAGGATTTCATAACAACCGCTTCGGCGTCTACCTCCACGACACTTGGAGGGTGTCGCGCACTTTCACTCTAAATGGCGGACTGCGATACGATCGCGACGACGGCTTAACAAACCACAACCTCCCGCGCTCTCCCCTGGTAAGTTCATTCGATCCCGAACTTGGCCAGACACCCCGGAACGATAACAGTCGGTTTGCCCCCCAGGTTGGCTTCTCGTGGAACGTCAGAGGCGATGGCAAAACCGTGATCCGTGGCGGCGGCGGCATCTACTACGAGACGAACATTTTCAATAATATTTTGTTCGACCGGACGGTTAACCTTCCGCCAGGACTGGGCAACAGCACTCCGCTCATCACGTCGGGGAATAAGTTCCTACTGGATCCCCGAGACGGCTCGCATCTCTTCGACTTCTCGCAAGATTGCATCAACGCTCAACCGGGTGCCGGTGCGAGCCAGAACAGCTGTTTTGGCGCTTCACTCGGCGCGGCGACTCCTTTTGCCGTGCAAGCGGAACAGGCATTCATAGCCGCTAGCGCTGAGCTCGCTGCCAACTATCCTCCGCCAGGTGTTCCGCCACAGTTTGATCTGGACAGGGGCGTTATCGGCGGTGACATTCTCGATCCCCATTACAAGTCGCCATACGGCGTACAGCTGAACATTGGTTTTCAGCGCCAGCTCAGGCCCGGATTGGTGCTGAGCGTCGACTACGTCATGAACCGCGGTATCCACTTCAATCAGGTTGTGGAACGCAACCGTATCGGCGCGGCAGATTCGCTAAATGTCGGCGTGGCGCAAGGTGCAATCGCCCAGACGCTTACGGACTGCGGAGTGGCGAGTATTCAACTGGGAATCGACGCAAATTGCCCCGGCGGCCCTGATCCTGATAGAGCTATAACCGGACGCACGCTGAGTATCGATGACTTTGCGGGTAACGGTCTGGGTGCCGGTAGTGGACTGGATGGATTTGCGTTCAGCGGCAAGAATCCCAACTTCCGCCAGGTCTTCGTCATTGAACCGGTCGGACAATCCCGTTATCAGGGATTGCAGGTCGCCCTCACTGGCAAGCTCGGGACATTTGGACCTTTCAAGAACGCCACTACCAACATCACCTACGCGCTGTCGCGCTTCAAGACGACTGCGGTCGATCAGGACTTTCTGTCAGCATCCGTCAACAATGACATCCCCACCGCATACTACGGGCCCGGCCCGCAGGATCGCCTCCATCAGCTCGGGGTCGCGTAGGTTACGGATTTGCCTTGGCATTTCCAGTTTTCAACCACTTCACAATACCGGACGAACCAGCCTTCCAGTGTTGTGTTAAGTACCGGCAGCGGCGCCGCTGACATTTTCTTCTCTGACCTCAACGGCGACGGCACCACCGGTGATCCTTTGCCTAGGACTAGTCGTGGTTCTTTCGGCCGGGACTTCGGACCCGGCGGCCTCAATAAACTTATTAACAATTTCGATACGACTGTCGCAGGCACACTGACTCCGGCTGGAGATGCCCTGGTAACCAATGGCCTCTTCACCGCGGATCAATTGGCTGCCCTCGGAGGGGTGATTGAATCTGCGGATCCCGCACCGGTGGGACAGAAGAATAATCCTCGTTTCTTTACGACGGATATCCGGCTCTCCTGGCGTTGGAAAGTCAAAGAGCATCTGACGATCGAGCCGAGCGCGGATTGTTTTAATGTCTGGAACAAGAACAACGTAATCGGACCCGCCGGGCCTTTGGATTCCACATTGTCCGGTGCACAAGGATCCATTAACGGGACTACTTCCTTCTTCACGCGCGTGGGCGCAGGTTCCGGCTCATTTTCCAGCGGCCAACCCCGCGCATTCCAATTCGGAATTCGCGTAAGCTTCTAGGCGCTTCGAACTCTAATATCGCAACGGCGGTGAGTGCATAGCGCTCCCGCCGTTTTTCTTTTTAGACGAATGGGAATCGAGGCCGGACGTTTTTAGCGCGCTAACACGCCAGGCATGGGAGAGGTGGCAAGAGCGCCTAGAGATTCGGTGTAGGGCGCGCGAGCCACACCGCGTTCGGTGAAGATGGCCGCGATAAAGCGCGCGGGCGTGACGTCGAAGGCCGGATGCGCGGCGTGCACGTCGGGAGCGATGCGTATGCCCTGTAAATGGGTGACTTCAGCTGCAGAGCGTTCTTCGATGGGAATGTGATCGCCGTCGGGTACGGTTAAATCGAAAGTGGAGACTGGTGCGGCGATATAAAACGGGACGTTGTTTTCTTTGGCGAGCACGGCGATTTGATAGGTGCCGATCTTGTTGGCGGTGTCGCCGTTGGCGGCAATGCGGTCGGCGCCCGTGACGATGGCCCCCACCTTCCCGGTTTTTAGGAAGTGCCCCACCATATTGTCGGTGATCAGTGTCAGAGGAATTTCGGCTTTGTGCAATTCCCAGGCGGTGAGGCGCGCGCCCTGCAGATATGGGCGCGTCTCCGGGACCAAAACGTGGATCTTGCGACCCTGCTGGAAAGCAACACGAAGGACGCCGAGTGCGGTACCGATGCCGGCGGTGGCTAGCGCACCGGCGTTGCATTGCGTCATCACCTGGCCTTCGCGGGGCATGAACTCCGCACCGAATTCACCGATGGCCTGGTCGATAGCCTTTTTTTCTAAGTGAACCAGTTTTGCTTCTTCAACCATGGCACCCTTGATTTCAGAAAGTTGCGGCGTGGCTGCACAAATCTCGGTGAATTTCCGGGTCATGCGCGCGAGGGCCCAGAAAAGATCCACGGCGGTTGGGCGGGTTTTGGCCAGAACCTCGCAAATTTCCGCGAATTCGGTTTTTAACGCCTCGACGGATTTTGCGGAGGAATGCAAGACACCCAAAGCCGCTCCCATGGCGGCGGCCACTCCGATCGCCGGGGCGCCACGAATGACCATTTCGCGAATGGCTTTGGCCACCTCGCGATAATCCGTATAGGTGTAACTGATTTCTTCAGCCGGTAGCCGCCGCTGATCGAGCATCACTACGCCCTGGTCGGTCCATTCGATGGGTTGTGCTACGTACATATTTGAACTTTCCCAAGCACTTTTGGCGCCACAAACAAATTGTAAACGAACCGGCATTCCGAAAAAGAATCGCCCTTCGACTTACGGTGGCGTGGGCATGTGCTGAAAGCCTTTGGTAGCGATGATGGACGACAACGCGATCATGGAGTTGTAGCCCAGGTGCATCAGGAAACTCGCGAAGACCGTGCCAGTTCGCGCGCGAACAAAAGTGAATATCATGCCTACGAAGGTTAGCAGTACGACCAGTCCCCAGGTCCAACCAAGCTGTGATCCGTGCATCAGGCCAAACAGTGCACCAGTAATCACAATTCCTGGAAAAACTCCGAGCGACTTGGCAAAAAGCGGGTAGAGATAACCGCGAAAAACTGTTTCCTCCACGAGCGGTGCCACCAGGACGGCCATGGACATGAGTAACAGCGCGCCGGTGCGGTTCTTGAAGATTTCCTGGATAGGAAGGTGTTCGGTGTTCTTTATGTTGTAGCTGGCAGCGGCTACAAAAATTGCCAGGCCGCAGCCCGCAAGGAAATACATCCAGCCGCTGCCCTTGCCGGCGGTGGGATTGGAATTCAGTTTTCTCCAGCCGAGGGAGCGCCAGAAGGGCGCATCACGCAGCACCGCCAGGGTGACATAGAGAAAAAGAAACAATAGCGCGTACCACAAGAGATTGGTGCCGATCAGCAGTTGCGGATTGGATTCGAAGACCTGTTCGACTTGTTTGGCGGACAAGTGCTTATTGGCGGTGACATAGAAAACAAACCCGAGCTGCACGACTAACAGGCTGGCAAAACCAAAAAAGACAAAAATGAGGAGATGCGGCCAGGACCATGAGACCCGCAGGTCTTCAGGCAGAATGCGCCCGGTGTAACCAGCGGCTGTGACCGGCGGGGCCGCCGCCAATGGATCGCCGCCAAGCGGCTCCATGGCTTGCACTTCATCCAATGTCACACGCACTGTGGGGGCTACGGGCGGCCCAGGCTCGATGTGCGTCTCTAGCGGAAGTTCCGGCAGTTCGTCGCTGGGATTTTCGGGATGATCGGTCATTTTTTCTTTTTCTTGGATTTACTTTTAGGCCAGCCTGACGCCAAAGCAGCAGCGACCAGGGGCATCAGCAATTCGTGATGCCCAGTCAAAGCGTACCCTTTAGATTCTACCCCGCGACCTCTGCCATCCGGCAAGGTGGGACGCTTCACGACATTCTGCAACGGGCGGTAATGCTGAATAAAATCGAAGTTAGCGGTAGTGATGGGCCGGAGCCGCACACCGAGATTTCTCACGACCGAAACAGCTTTCAGAAAAATCTCAGGCAGCAGGACGGCCGAGCCCCAGTTGAGATAAACGCCGCCGGGCTGCATGGATTTCACCAGCGCGCAGAAAAGACGGAAGTCATGATACGTGGCGGCGCCGAGCGCGGCTCCCTCGGCGGCTGGATGCATGTGCGGAATGTCCGCGCCAATCGCGAGATGCACAGTGACTGGAATTCTCTGGAGATACGCGGACGCCAGCACACTGGATGCGGCGAATTTCGCTTTGGAGCCAGAACTTTGCAGAAATTGGCCAGCAGCTTCTCCATAACCGATTCCGGAGCGAGCGGCCGCTTTAGCAATTTCGTTGAGCTGCTCCCCGGTTTCGCGCGCCATTCCAAATTTGCCGCCACCGATGCCGGCATCCACATCTTCGGAGGTATTGCCGGCGATGGCAACTTCGAAGTCATGGATGAGAGCGGCGCCATTCATGGCGATGCCGGAGATAAAGCCGCGATCCATAAGGTCGATGAGAATCGGACCTAGTCCAACTTTAATGACGTGGCCACCCAGACCCCAAAGAATCGCCCTTTTGCCGGTCTTTGCGCGTTGCATGGCGGCCAACAATTCACGCAGATCGGCGGCGGCTAGAAAATTTGGGAGCGCGTCAAGAAATTAGGTGACGGAGGCTTTCGTCGCGGCAGGCTTCGCGAAATCCGCGATATTAACTCTGCTCTTGCGCGAAGCGAGCGGGTAGGTCCGCACGGCGCCGAGTTCCAAAGGAAATGTGGTGTAAATGCTCATATATTTGCGCCCGCGCAACTTGCGCAATTATCGTTCATGGCCGTTCGAACCTGCGACGGCCGGAAGACCATTCGTGCCCAGCACGCGCGCGAGCGCCTGCCCGGTATACGATTTTTTTGTGCGCGCGATGAGCTCCGGCGGACCTTGCGCGACGATACGTCCGCCGCCTTCACCGCCCTCGGGACCCAGATCAATAACCCAGTCCGCTTGCTTGATGACGTCGAGATGATGCTCGATGATCAGCACGGTGTTGCCCAGGCTAACCAGGCGCTGCAGCACGTCGAGAAGTTTTCGCACGTCGTCAAAATGCAGGCCCGTCGTTGGCTCGTCGAGTATATATAACGTGCGGCCGGTCTGACGCTTGGAAAGCTCGCGGGCCAGCTTGATGCGCTGGGCCTCGCCGCCCGACAAGGTGGTGGCCGACTGGCCGAGGGTTACGTAACCCAAACCCACTTCCACCAAAGTAGCCAGCTTCTGCTGAATTTGCGGAATATTTTCGAGCAATTTCAGCGCTTCGGACGCGGGAAGGTTCAGGACGTCGCTGATGGAATGGCCTTTGTAGCGCACCGCAAGCGTTTCGGAATTGTAGCGACGGCCGCGGCAAACTTCGCACATCACGTACACGTCGGGCAAAAAATTCATCTCGATGCGGCGCAGGCCGTCGCCCTGGCAGGCTTCGCAGCGGCCGCCTTTCACGTTGAAACTGAAACGCCCCGGACGGTAGCCGCGCTCGCGGGATTCCGGCAGCATGGAAAAAAGATCGCGAATGGGGGCGAACACCCCCGTGTAGGTGGCGGGATTCGAGCGTGGCGTTCTTCCGATGGGAGCCTGATCGATCTCGATAACCTTATCAATCTGTTCCGCCCCAAGAAGCTGGCGATGCGCGGCGGGCTGCTCCATGGAGCGATAAATTTTCTGTGCGAGCGCGCGATAAAGAATGTCGTTTATGAGCGTGGACTTGCCGGAGCCGGAGACACCGGTGACCACCGTCAGCAAACCCAGCGGCAACGTGACGTCTACATCTTTCAGGTTGTTGGCGGTGGCGCCGAGAACCTGGATGGCTTTGCCGTTGGGGCTGCGCCGCTTTTCCGGAACGGCAATTTGCGCCACGCCGGAAAGATATTGCCCGGTCAACGATGCTGGCGTCGCCGCGATCAGCTCCGGTTTTCCCTGCGCGACGAGGTAACCACCGGCCTCACCCGCGCCGGGTCCGAGATCCACGACAAAATCCGCGCGGCGGATAGTTTCTTCGTCATGCTCTACGACCAGAACGGTGTTGCCAAGATTGCGGAGCTGCTCGAGGGAACCAAGCAAGCGGTCATTGTCACGCGCATGCAGGCCGATGGAGGGCTCGTCGAGCACGTACAAGACACCGCGCAGGCGTGAACCAATCTGCGTGGCGAGGCGGATACGTTGCGCTTCTCCGCCGGAAAGCGTGGCCGCGGAGCGGTCCAGACTTAAGTAGCTGAGGCCGACGGCCAGAAGAAAATCCAGACGTTCAGCGACTTCTTCCAAGGGACGCGCAGCAATTTCCTTTTGGCGGCTGGTCAATTGCCCCAGAATCTTGTCCACCGCCGCCCGAGCATGGGTGAGGGAGAGGCCGGTGAAGTCCGTGATGGACAATCCCCCGAGCTTGACCGCCAGCGACCCCGGCCGCAGGCGCTTGCCGTGGCAAACGGCGCATTCCGTGGCCGACATGTACTGGGTCATCCACTCGCGGTAAGAATCGGAACCGGATTCCTCAAAATTGCTTTCAAGAAATTTGAGAATGCCCCGGAAACGAAAATCCTTGTCGTTGCGGACCTTTTTTGCGGCGACAGCCGTTTCTTCCCTGGAGGTACGGCTGTTCGAGGGCGGGTAGCCGTACAAAATCATGTTCTGAATGCGCGCCGGAAATTTATCGAAGGGCGTCTCCAAAGCAAAGCCGTGCGCGTAGGCCGCCAGCTCCAGCGTGCGTTTTAGTCCGGTGGAAGCGGAACCCGGCCCCAGGCCACCTTCGAAAAGCGGCCGCGACCAGTCCACGATGATTTTGGCGGGATCAAAATCATACTTGGAACCTAGCCCATTGCACGCGGGACAAGCGCCGTACGGAGAATTGAAACTGAACGAGCGCGGCTCCAGTTGTGGAACGGAAATCCCGCAATCCGGGCAAGCCAGCTTTTCTGAAAAAACATGTTCTTGGCCTCCTACGATCACTACGGTCACCAGGCCGGAGGCCAGTTTCAGAGCCGTGGTGATGGATTGTTCCAAGCGCGCGGCGATGCCTGGCTTGACCAGCAGCCGGTCGATGACGATTTCAATGTTGTGATTCTTACGCTTGTCTATGTCGGGAAGTTCGTCGAGCGGGAAAAGCTCACCGTTGATGCGCACGCGAACATAGCCATCCTGCGCGAATTTTTCCAGCTCCTTGCGGTACGCGCCTTTTCGTCCGCGCACGATAGGCGCGAGAATCATCACGCGGTCGTCCGGTTGACAAAGCTCGCCGTGCAAAATGGCTTGAACAATCTGTTCCGCGGATTGCCTAGTTATTGGCTTGCCGCAGTTCGGACAATGGGGCGTGCCGACCGACGCATAAATCACGCGCAGGTAATCGTAAATTTCCGTGGTGGTGCCCACCGTGGAACGCGGCGACCGGGTAGTGGTTTTCTGTTCAATGGCAATGCTGGGGGAAAGCCCTTCGATCACGTCCACTTCGGGGCGTTCCATCTGGTCAAGGAATTGACGCGCGTAGGCCGAGAGCGACTCCACGTAGCGGCGCTGCCCTTCGGCGTAGATGGTGTCGAATGCCAAGGAGGACTTGCCGGAGCCGGACAAACCAGTAATGACCGTCAAGGAATTGCGCGGTATCTCGACATCGATATTCTTGAGATTGTGCTGGCGAGCGCCGCGGATGACCAGTTTCGTCAGGCCCATGTCGGGAATCGCTCCCTCCACAGGAGCCTGCAGCACCCAGCGTAAAAATTGGGGCCACCGTAACTCTTCACCATAACAGGGGCATAGAGGGAGGTCAACTCGTGCGGAAAATGGGTCGTGGGTCGGCTCGATAACCTGGCTCATCACCTGAAAAATGCGGCCGAAGGACTAAGGTGAATACTGTAGGTTCGTTTTTGCCACGGTAAAATTTAGGAAGGCTCGCGCTTTTTTACCCTGTGGATTCCTTTACATTGCTGGAAACAATAGAGTTAAAGATGGTTCGCGGGTTGCACTTGTAAAGGACGGTGGAGGAAGTGAGCCGAGGATCCCTTTAGGGGATTGAGGGCTGGGCCGGTTCGCTTCCTCCCTATTTTTCTTCCTGCAGCAGATTCCCCTAAACAGATTGATACAGTTTCTAGCTAGAGAGGCTTTGCGTGGCGGCGAGGTTCGCCGCACCTTCGTGCTGGCGGGTGCTGTAGTCGCTGAGGGTGAGGGCCAGCATAATGGCCAACCAGAATACGGCGGAGATGATGACCAGTTGGGTGCGCTTAGGGCTGTAACGGGCGTGCATGAAGTATAGGACCACCAAAGTGGCCTTAAGGGTAGCGATCGCTAATGCCACGACGATGTTGAGAGCTCCCAGATTGACGTACGCAGCCGCCACCGTGGCGGCCGTGAGCACCATCAGCGAGAGAAAAATTCCAATATAAACCTTGGGCGGAACAATGTGCTCAGACACGTGCTCTCCCTACTGGTGCCGGTCTATCAAATACAATAACGGGAACAGATAGATCCACACGATATCGACGAAGTGCCAGTACAAACCGATCATTTCCACCGGCGTGTTGTACGTGGGCGTGAAACGGCCCGCGATGGACTGCTTGATCAGCCACAGCAACATGCCGGCGCCCACGATCATGTGCAGGGCGTGCAGTCCGGTCATGCCGAAGTACAATGAAAAATAAAGCTGGGCGTGGGCGTTGAGATCGGGGTCTTTTTCGAAGGCTTTGTTCAGCTCTTCTTTTTCCGCGGCAATTTCCTTGGGGTCATCACTGGCTGTGGGATGCTGCGCGCGATAATCAATCTGAAAGTGATAGCCGGGAACCAGATGGTGATCAAACTTCTGCTTGTACTCAATTACTTTCACGCCCAGAAACGCGGTGCCCAGGATCAGGGTGGCGATCAGAAATCCGGTGGTCTGCTTGCGCTTTCCAACGTGCGACGCCCATACGGACATGGCCATGGTCAAGCTGCTGAGAATCAATATGACCGTGTTAATGCCGCCCAGCTTGAGATCGAGAGTGTTGCTGCCCACACCGAAAGCCGTGCCGAAATAGTGGCGGTTGATGGTGTAGGTCATGAACAAGCCGCCGAAGAACAACACTTCGGTGGCCAGAAATACCCACATGCCCAGAGCAGCGGATTCCTTCTGCTGCTCCAGAGTCTCGAATTGTCCGTACAGCTCGCCGGTGCGATGCACGCGGTCTCCTATTAAAAAATTACTTCACCAGGCCTGCCAGAGACAGGCCCGGCGACAAAATCGAATCTGCTAATCATCCCCGTGCGCGGGAGCGGGCAGGCCACCTGCAAAAGTCTGCTCCAGATCCAGGTCCGGACGATGATCGAAATCGTAAGGCTCCCAGGTAACTTCCGGCGTGACCAGGAAATTTTCGGTAATCGGTGGCGAGTCGGTTTTCCACTCGAGTCCCGTGGCCGGCCAGGGATTGGGCCCGGCGACCGCGCCGTATTTGACGGACCACACCAGATAAATCATGGGCAATAAATAGCCCAGCGCGAGAATGGAAGCTCCCGCCGTGGACATTACGTTGAGCACCTGAAATTCCGGCGGATACGAGTGATAGCGCCGCGGCATGCCCATGTATCCAAGGATAAATTGCGGGAAAAACGTCAGGTTGAATCCGCAGAAAAGTATTACGGCGGAGATACGGGCCAGAAATTCCGGATACATCTTGCCGCTGATTTTAGGCCACCAGAAGTGAATTCCGCCGAGGTAGCCCATCACCGCGCCGCCAACCATGATGTAGTGGAAGTGCGCGACGATGAAATAGGTGTCGTGAAGATGGATGTCCAGGCCGAGGCACGCGAGAAACAATCCGGTAAGGCCGCCAATCAGGAACAGTCCGATAAAGCCCAGGGCGTAGAGCATCGGCGTATCGTAAGAAATCGACCCCTTATATAGCGTGGACGTCCAGTTAAAGACTTTGACCGCCGAAGGAATAGCGACCAGGAAGCTGAGGAAAGAGAAAGCCAGCGCGGCGTAGACCGATTCGCCAGTGAGAAACATGTGATGGGCCCAGACAAAGAACCCGATCACGGCGATAGCGATACTGGAGCCGGCGATGAAGGAATATCCAAAGATGGGCTTGCGGGCGAAAGTTGGGATGATTTCGCTGATTACACCCATGGCCGGAAGAATCATGATGTACACGGCGGGATGGGAATAAAACCAGAACAGGTGCTGGAAAAGGATGGGGTCGCCGCCGAGCGCGGGATTGAAGAAGCCCAGGTGAAACATACGCTCGAGGCCCGCGAGCAGCAAGGTGATGGCAATCACCGGAGTGCCTAGAATAAAAATGATGCTGGTGGCGTATTGCGCCCAAACAAACAGCGGCAAGCGGAACCAGGTCATGCCTGGCGCCCGCATGGTGTGGATGGTGACCACGAAGTTGAGGCCGGTGAGGATGGAGGAGAAGCCGTTGATGAAGATGCCCAGGACCGCCGGCGTGACAGCGGAGTTTGAATACACGCTGCTTAGTGGGGTGTAGAAGGTCCAGCCGGTGTCCAATCCACCCGTCGAAAAGGAATAGAGAACGAAGCAGCCGCCGATGACGTAGATGTACCAGCTTAAAAGATTGATCTTGGGGAAGGCCAGGTCCTTCGCGCCAATCATCAGTGGCACGAGGAAGTTGCCCAGCACGGCTGGGATGGAGGGGATCAGAAAAAAGAAAATCATGGCCACGCCGTGCATGGTGAAAAGCTTGTTGTAGGTTTCCGGCGTAACCAGAAAACCCGACGGGGTCATCAGATGCAGGCGAATCATGGTGGCGAACAATCCGCCCACGAAAAAGAAGAAAGTCACGGAAAACAAATAAAGCAAAGCGATACGTTTATGGTCGGTGGTTAGCAGCCACGAACGAATTCCATAGGTGGAATTCAGATAATGTTCGCGCGGTATGGTGTGCACCGTGGATGTTTGCGTACTCATACTTATTTCTTCCCCGAAAGCGCTGCGATACCCGTTGCCGGCGGCGGCTGGTCCTTCAAAGATTTAATGTAGGTGGTCAGCGCCAAGATTTGCTCTTCCGTCAACTGCCCCTGGAAGGTAGGCATCAATGGCTGATAGCCAGCCACCAGCTTGGCAGTGGGCTGCAGAATGGATTCGCGGATATAGGCGTCGTCGGCATTGATCGTGGCCCCGTCGGCCAGCAGCACGCGGCCGCCATAAACGCCGTTGAGTGAAGGCGCGCGGCCCTTGCCATCGCTCAAATGACAGGTGACGCAAGCCTTTTCAGTAAAAAGCTTTTCCCCGGCGACCAGGGGATTGGCGTCAGCGCCGTACGAACCGGAAAGCCACGCGGCATAGGCGGAAGGTTCCATCACCGTAACCCAGCCACCCATCACGGCGTGATTGGTGCCGCAATACTGCGAACAATACAAGCGGTAACGGCCAACCTGTGTGGGCCGAAACCACATGGTGTTGTAATGCCCGGGCACCACGTCCATCTTGACGCGAAAAGCGGGGACGGAGAAATCGTGAATAACGTCTTCGCTAGCCATGATCAGGCGGACATTGCGGCCCATGGGGACATGCAACTCGTTAATTTCCTTGAGCCCGGTGGGCTGCTGCACCTTCCACATCCACTGTTTGCCGATTACGTAAATGTCCAGTGTGTCCCCGGGCGTGTGCCGGTAATCCACGTAGACGATGGCGCCCCAGGCAAACATACCCATGGCTAGGATCAAGGGCACAACGATCCAGGCGGTTTCCAGGCGCATGTCGCCATGAATGGGCACGCCAATTTCGCTGACCCGAGTGCGGCGATATTTAAAAACAAAATAAATCACCGCGGCCGTCACCGCCACCGCGAAGAAAATGCAGATGGCGGTAATGAACACCATCAGCGCGTCCACCTGGGGCGCGAAGTTGGAGGCCTGCTCTGGAACCATTGGCAATTGCGACTGCACGCTTAGTGAGCTCCTCGTTCGTCATAGCCGTCGGCAGGCGCGTTGCGCATAGCCACAGTCTGATGTGCATCACGACGCCGAAAAATCAGGATGCCGCCGATGATCATAAATATCGTCAATACTCCGCCCAGACGGACAATCTTCAAAATAGAAGCACTGTACGTAGCGGACGTCGGATCGTACTGATAGCAGAACAAAAGTACGTGGTCGATGGGATTGCCGATTTTTCCCGCGGAAGCGTCCACCAACCCCAGGCGCATATCGCGGCCAGGATATTCCACGCCGTAGAAGTAGCGAGAAATGCGGCCGTCGGGAGTGAGCAGCATGATGCCGCTGGCGTGCGCAAAGAGATTGGTTTTGGCGGCGAAAGTGTAGCGGAAATTGGCAGCGGTAGTGACGCTGTCGATGCTTTCCTTGGTGCCGGTCAGGAAGTGCCAGCCCGCAGCCGTCTCCGGCTTACCAAAATGTTTCAGCGCGCTGGATTTTTTCTGCGCGGCCATGTCCGCGGATTCGCGGGGATCAAAACTAACGAACACCACTTCGTAATCGCGCCCTGGCGTGAACGACAACATTCTGAGAGCGCCCACTACACCCTGCTCCACTTGATTGCAGAGCATCGGACAGCCGTAGTAGACGAAAGCCAGTACCACCGGTTTTTGTTTGAAGAAATCACGCAATTGAACATGACTGCCGGTTTCATCTGTAAATGCCAGATCAAGGGGAATTTGCGCGTTGAGCTGCGGTTCAAAACCCACGTTTTGCAATTGCGCCGGCATTATTGTGGAGCTCTGGCCCACATTGGCTGCGGTCTGCGCACGCATCCCCCCTGCTGCAACGAGCAGTAGCGAGGCGACGACGATGGCGCGAAAACTTTTCATGAATTACTTTTTCTCCGCGGCTGCAGGCGCCGCATTCAAACCCTTGGCGGCAATAATTTTCATGGCTTCCTTCACGGGAATCTGCGCGACGCCGGATTTTTCATCTATCCAGCCGTATTTCTCGTTGGCGTCGTTATCCACCTGGGTCTTATCGCGGCGATCCTGTTGCGGATCGCTATCATGGCCGGGCACGCCCTGCAGCCGCGGTTCCGGCGGCATGGTGTGGTAATCGCGGCCCATGGCGGCGCGTGCCGGCATCATGGGTGCGTCAGAACTGGCGGCAAAGCGATCGGTATAGCGGAGGACGTATACCGAGATCAGGAAACAAAACGCCACGGAAATCGTGAGCACCACCAGATACCAGTAGATGGCGCGTACTTTGACGTCCCTCGTTTCGAACGAAACGGTGTCGTGGTGCGGCATGGCGCCGTGGCCATCCACCTGGGTGGTCACCGTGCGATCTCCGCGGCCGGACGGTTCAAGTTGCGGCTCAGTGCTCATGATGCGCAATGGCCTCCGAGAGTTTGGGATCGCCGAGCGGAAGCAGCGGCAGTTGTTTCAGATTAAAGGCGAAGAATCCTACCCATAATCCTATTAAGCCGATGGGCACCACCACGTCAATCCAGGTGGGCAGTGCGCGCGCCGTGAATTCCGGGCGGGTCATCCAGTAGAGGTCCACCAGGCGCATGAAGATCAACCAGATGGCGACTTTGGGCAGCAAGCGCGAGTTGCGCTTCAGGTCGCGTGAGAGCAACAGGAAGAATGGCACGAAAAAGTGAAAAATAACGACGATTAGCGCCACAGCACCCCAGCCACCGTAAAGACGCGAGCGATAAAAAGTGATTTCTTCGGGCTGGTTGCCGGACCAGATGATCAGCAATTGCGAGAAATCGAAATACGCCCACAACATCACGAAGGCCAGGAGCAGCTTGCCACAGTCATGAATATGGCGTTTTTGAATGAGACCCGCCATGGGAGCGGTGCGAGAGAGCAGGACTACAACCGCAATCATCAGTGACATGGATGAAATCAGCTGACCCGCGACAAACAGAAATCCATAAATCGTCGAGGCCCAGTGTGGAGTGATGGACATCACCCAGTCAATCGCGGCGAACGTCACCACAAAGACGTACAAGATAATCCCCGGCCCGGCGAGCATCTTAAGGCGGCGGCGCAAGGAGCGGTCGGCCTGATTGACATCCTGCTGACGCGACCAGCTGTTGAAGGTGAGCATCAGCCCCAGCCACACGGCGAAATATATTACCGCGCGCAGATAAAAACCGTGCGCGGTCAGGTAGCCCTGCTGCATCGACGATAACGGTTCTTCGCGAAGGCGTTCCGGATCCAGCCACGCGCCGTAAAGATATTTCATCCCAAAAACAATGGGCAGGAAAAGAATGGCAAGCAGCGGCAGCGTGCGTGTCGCCGATTCCAGCGGGCGGCGAATCACGATGCCCCAGTGGCCGCCGGTCAAATGCTGTAGCATCAGCAGCCCGAGTGAGCCAAGCGCCAGGCCCAGCACGAGCATGTAGCCCATCAAATAAGATGGAAAGAAGATCTGCGGGGCCTTCATGGCGGCCACGATACATAAAAGGATCCCAATTCCTCCCGCGACCAGCGCGTTGCGCTGCAGGCGGCCTACGCTGTCCGGCGTTTTGTATTCCTGCGCCGTCATTTCGCGGTGCCTCCTGAATTTAGTTTCTCGCGGGTTTCCGCGGACAAATCGGCGCCACGTGCATTGCGGCTCAACTGCAGCGCGCGTACGTAGGCGACGATAGCCCAGCGATCGCGCGGCGGAACCTGCGCGGAGTAGCTGTACATCTGCCCGAAACCGTTGGTGATCACGTCATAAAAATATCCATTGGGCGATTTCCGCAAGCGGTCATCGTGATAACTGGGCGGATGCTTCATCCCGCGCATGGCCACCATACCGTTGCCGTCACCCTGCAAGCCGTGGCACGGGCTGCAGAAAATTTTGTAGCGTTCTTCGCCGCGCTCCAGCAGTGCCTCGTTCACCGGCGGCGGAAAATTATTGGATTCTTTGGCAACCATCAGCTCGTCGTTGTCCAATGCGCCGCGCGCCACGGTATTTTCCACCGGCATGCGCTCGGAGCGGCCATCGCCAAAAAAATCAGAAGGCGAAAGCGGCTTGTTCTTGGGCTGATTTCCCATGTCCTGGTGCAAGTTGTCACAACCGGTCAGCATCAATAACGCCAGAACGGATAATCCCCACGTCGCACGCCCGGTTCGCAGTATGGAAAAAATGCTATCCATGACTGTGCTCCGCCGGCGCTTCCTCATCGCGAACTTCCGTGATGTGCTGTGCATTGAGGCTTTGCAGGAACCGCGCGCTTTCTGTCGCGCTAAATTTCGGATCGGTAGCTTCGATGCAAATAAAAAACCGGTCAGTGCTGGCACGCGCAAACCGTGCGTTGTTGAACACCGGGTGGTAAGGATGCGGCAATTTGTTCAAAGCCAGCATCCCAAACACGGCAAACGTGGAAGCTCCCAGAATGGTCAGCTCAAAGGTGACGGGAATAAATGCCGGCCAACTGTTTAAAGGCCGACCGCCGATATTCATCGGGTAGGTGATGACGTTCACCCAGTATTGGAATCCGAATCCGCCCAAACCGCCCATTAAACCGCCCATTAGCGTAATAAAGGGTACCCAGGAACGGCGTAAGCCCAGTGCCTCTGACAATCCTTCCACAGGAAACGGCGCATACGCGTCCATCTGGCGATATCCCGCCTCGCGGGTCTTTTCCGCCGCGCGAATCAGGTCCTTGGCGGTATCAAACTCGCCCATTACGCCGTAGAGATGGGAGCGTTCCTCCATCACTCATGCTCCTCGGAAGAATGGGCCACCAATTCGCGCATTTCCGCGATGGAAATCGCCGGAAGCACGCGGACGAACAGGAAAATCAGGGTGGTGAAAAAGCCCAGCGTGCCGATAAAAGTGGCCCAGTCCCAAACCGTCGGTGAGTAGCGGCCCCAGGCCGAAGGCATGAAGTCACGCGTCAGACTGATGACCACGATCACGAAGCGCTCCAGCCACATGCCGATATTCACCACAATGGACATCAGAAATAGCACGACCACATTGGTGCGCATGCTGCGCAGCCAGAGCAGCTGCGGCGTCAAAATATTGCAAAGTATCAGCGCGTAGTAATAGTGCGCGTAGGGGCCGTGCAACCGCTGCTGCACCAGGAATACATCGAATTTCTGGCCGCTGTACAACGACATAAAGAATTCAAAAAAGTATCCGTACGCTACGATGAGTCCGGTGGCCAGCATCACCTTGGCCATGTTTTCCAGATGGCGCATAGTGATGAAATCTTCGAAGTGATAGAACTTGCGCAGCGGAATGGCGATGGTCAACACCATCGCGAACCCCGAATAAATTGCTCCGGCCACGAAATACGGCGGAAAAATTGTGGTGTGCCATCCCGGAACGATAGCGATCGAGAAGTCGAAACTCACTACCGTGTGAACGGAAAGCACCAGCGGAGTTGCCAGTCCGGCCAGCAGCAAATATGCCGACTGGTAGCGGTGCCAGTGTCTCGCGGAACCACGCCAGCCCATGGCCAGTAATCCGAATACTTTCTGCTTCCATCCCTCCGCGGCGCGATCGCGGAGCGTGGCCAAGTCGGGAATCAGGCCCACGAACCAGAACAAGAGTGAAACCGTGCCGTACGTGGACACCGCAAAAACGTCCCAGATGAGCGGGCTGCGAAACTGCGGCCAGATCCCCATGGTGCTGGGATACGGGAACATGTAAAAAGCCATCCACGGACGGCCAGTGTGGATCAACGGGAAAATGCCCGCGCAAGCGACCGCGAATAGCGTCATGGCTTCGGCGAAGCGGTTGATGGAAGTGCGCCATTTCTGGTTCAACAAAAACAAAATGGCGGAGATCAAAGTGCCGGCGTGACCGATACCGATCCACCACACGAAATTGACGATGGCGAATCCCCAGCCGATGGGAATGTTGATGCCCCAGATGCCGACGCCCTTGATGATCAGCCAGCCGATGGCGACCGTCATCATGCCAAGCAAAGAAAACGCCAGGGCGAAGCCCGCGAACCACCCCAGTGTGGTCGGACGAGTTAAAATCGCTGAACTGATCTGCTCGGTTACCGTTTCATAGGTGTGCCCCGGCGCGAGCACCGGGTCGAGGTGCGGAATCTCCGGATGATTATTCAGTGGAGAGGCGGTGCTCATGCCTTCTCCGGCGGCGCGGCGAGATCGGAATTAGTATTGCGGACCGCGGCAAGGTAAGTGGTGCGCGGGCGGGCGTTCAGTTCGCCCAAAATCGAATAATTGCGCTGCTGGGCTTTCAATTTCGCCACGCGCGTGGTCGAGTCGTTGGCGTTTCCAAAAATAATGGCTTCGCTCGGGCACGCTTGCTGGCAAGCGGTGACAATTTCGCCGTCGCGAATAGGGCGATTTTCTTTTTCAGCGTCAATGCGTACGTTATTAATGCGCTGCACGCAGTAAGTACACTTTTCCATAACTCCGCGGCTGCGTATGCTCACTTCCGGATTGCGCAGAAGCTTGAGTTGGGGCGTCTCCCAATCCTGGAAACGCAGGAAATTAAACCTGCGAACCTTGTATGGGCAGTTGTTCGAACAATACCGGGTCCCAATGCAGCGGTTGTAGGTCATGTCATTCAGGCCCTCGGCGCTATGCGCCGTGGCGGCCACGGGACAAACCTGCTCGCAGGGCGCGTTCTCGCACTGCATGCACGGAACCGGCTGAAAAAATGTATCGGGATTAGCGAGCGCGTCGTTGGTGTTGGTGCTCGGATCGTTCGTCTCCGTCGTGACGGTGTAATAGCGGTCAATGCGGATCCAATGCATTTCTCGGCCGCGCAGCACCTGATCTTTGCCGACTACCGGAATATTATTTTCCGATTGGCAGGCCACCACGCAGGCGTTGCATCCATTGCAACTGGTGAGGTCAATGGCCATGGCCCAGGCATATCCCGGATAGGCGAACTCTTTGTAGAGCGTCAGTTCCTTGGGAGGTTTCTCGTCGTGCTCGTGAGCGAAGGCGGGATTCTGTTTATATTCATCCAGCGTTGCGCTGGCAAGAATCTTTCGCCCTTCCATGTTGAAGTGATATTGCGTGCAGGCCAGCGGATACTCGTCACCAGTCTTCTTGATGGTGCCGCCGGTCGCCGCCCAGAGCGCACCGGAATTGCGCACGGCGTAGGCGTTGAAGCCCTTATGTGAACCCGTGTAGCCGGCTTTTTTCCGGCCGTAACCTAGCGGCAAAACCACTACGCCATCGGCCTGCCCAGGCAAAATCCACGCTGCCGCGGTGACTTTGCTGCCGGAAAGTGCAATGTCTATGACCTTTGAAAGTATTTGTCCGTGCTCGCCGCCCCGCGAGGCAACCGTGTGCGTCAGGCCCAGCGATTCTGCGGTCTTGGGACTGACCAGCGCGGCGTTATCCCAGGTCAATTTGGTAACCGGTTTGGGCAATTCCTGCAGCCAGCCGTTGTTGGCGAATCGGCCGTCGTAAACGCTGGGGTCGGGACGGAAAATAAATTCGAGCGTGTCGGCGGAAACCGGATTGGTGGCTGGCAACGTGGCCGTAGGCGCTACCGAGACCGCATTGAGGGCCGTGTTGGCCACCACCCCGTCGTGCAGCGCTTTGCGCCAGAACTTATCGAAGTCGGCACCGGTGTGAGCAGTCTTCATGCGTTCGCGAATGGCGTCGTAAGCGGAAACGCCGGGCTTGTCGCTGAACGCCGCCAAAACCTCGTAAGCGGAAAGCGTGCTGTACAGCGGCGCGATCAGCGGCTGCACAATACTCAGGGTGCCATCGAAGGCTCGCGCATCTCCCCAGGCTTCCAAATAATGTGACTCCGCAACGTGCCATTGGCAGTATTCAGAAGTTTCATCGAAGTGCGAACTGAGGTGCACCGCGTTGCGCACTCTTTTCAATTTTGCGGTGAATTCAAAGTCATGCGGCGCATCGTAAACCGGATTGCCGCCCAGGATCACTAGCGTATCAACCAGGCCTGCGGCCATGTCGGTGCACAGGGTGCGCAGCGACTCCAGTTGATTGACGGGCGTGGCTTCCACAGGCTCGCTGTAATACACGGTGTTGCCTACATTGCCGAGCGCGGCATTGATCGCGTGCGCCAAGGCGTGAATTTCGGCCGGCTGCTGTTCGCCCGGAATTACCAGCGAAGCGCCGCGATGCCTCTGCAATTCAGCGCGCACCGTTTCCATCCAGTGCTGCGCCGCGGGCGGTAACTCCGCTACTCCACCAAGACCGACCTTGGCAGCCAGGGCGCGCGTGAATATTCCGATGTCACTGGAACGCAGCGGCAAGCGATGATCGGCGGTTGCGCCGGTTACCGATGGCGTGGGCTCGACGACGTACAGGCGGTTCATTTCCGTGGTGTCGTTATCCAGCTTGCGGCGCCGGTAAAACTGCTTCATGTAGCGAATGTGGCCCGGTCCACTGGCCATGAAATCCGCGTCCAGCGAAAGAATGACTTCGGCCTTTTCGGGGCGATAGACCGTATTCATGTAGCGACCGAAAGCCATCTTGGAACCTTCGCGCGCGCCATCGTTGCCGGCCGGTTCCCACTGGTGCCACTTGGCCTTGGGATATAACTTCAGCAGGGCCTGAATCTGTCCGGCAACCAATGGGGAAGTAACCGTGCCAGTCAGGATGCGGAAACCTTCGCCGGCCATTGTTTTCATGGCCCCGGCGGCGGTTTGGGCCGCATCCCGGAAGGCCTGCACGGAACTGATATCTCCCAGGTAATTCGGCACCTGCGAACGGTCGGGATCGTACAAGTTCAGAATGGAAGCCTGCACGAACGAATCGATGGCGCCCATGCTGGAAGGATGATCTGGATTGCCCTGAATATTGGTCGGACGGCCCTCGTGGCTTTCGACCAGCACTCCGATGGCGTCGGCGCCGAAGGGCATCGCTGTAGCATAAAATTGCGGCTTGCCGAGAACCAGACCGTCGGGCTGCTTCACGTAGGGAATGATGTGCTCTTCGGGAGCTTTTCCGCAGCCGGACAGGCCGGCGAAGGCCAACGAGGCGGCCATTAACTTCAGGAAATCGCGGCGGTCGACTGCATCATCCCACTCAGAAGCCTGACGCGGAAATTCACGGTGCAACAATTGTTCGAAGCGCGGATCGCCGGAAAGTTCTTCGAGCGTGCGCCAATATTGCTTGCCAGTTTTGGTCGCCAGCGCAGCGCGGACGGCAGCCAAATCCAGGGCCTGCTCGGTGACCACGGTGTCATTCACGCTCGCCGAATCGTGCGCGTCCTCTTCATCATGATCATGCCGGTGCGCATGGTTGTTTTCGTGGCCAGGGGCGTGGGCAATTTCCGCCTCGCTTGCGTGCAATTTGCCGCCGAATTTATCGTTGTCTGGCATACCGTCCGTTGGTGGCATTAACGATGACACGTTGAGCAGTTCGTCAAATCGTACGAGTTGCGAATGTGATTCTCGGCGGCGAGTTTCTTACCCAGTTCCGCCTGATTTGCCGGCGGCTGCCAATCCATATTTACAATCTGATCGTGCGGACGCAGATTTTTTTGCGGATCCTTGTGGCAATCGAGGCACCACTGCATGGTCAATTCTTTGGCCTGAAACATCAGCGGCATCTGGTTGACTTGCCCGTGACATGACGAGCAGCCGATACCTTTATTCACGTGAATGCTGTGATTGAAATACACGAAATCCGGCAAGCGGTGAACCTTGGTCCACACAATGGATTTGTCGGTGCGGTAACTTTCGCGCACCGGTTCGAGATAGGCCGAATTGTTGAAGAGCACGGAATGGCAGTTCATGCAGGTCTTGGTGGGAGGGATGCCCGCTTGCGCCGAGCTTTCCACTCCGCTGTGGCAATAACGACAGTCGATACCATCGTCTCCGGCATGATGTTTGTGGCTGAATTGAATGGGTTGATCGCGGACAATGTTTTGCCGGGTGTAATACGGAGCGCGCGCGGCACCTAACACCCCCACCAGTCCGAGCGTCACCGCCAGAACGGCAAATAGCAGACTGAATCGTGCGATGGAATTCGCGCTGCGGTGAAAAATCTGGGCCATGTCAAATTTTCACGAGAGTGCAGAACGCGCCGAAAGGAAACGGCTGCCTGAGCGCCTGACTCATTCCCGGAACACCACGCCCGGGTCCGTTAACGCGATAGTGTCCAACAAAACATTCGGGAATGCAACAAAGTATCGGACCAGCTTTTGGAAAATCGACGTTGAAGGCGATGATAATTTCGAATTTTGTGAAATGTGATTCGGGAAGAGAAAAGCAAAATTTCCGCTTTTGGTGTTTGACAGATTTGTGCCGACGTGAGCGAAAACACCGCTCACCAGGCCTTCAGCGCGGTCGTTCCGGAGCTTTTTTCGTAAACGCGGCGTCCATGGACTGGAATTCTTCCATATCCACCGGTTGCCACGCCCCACCCAGTTTGTGCAGCGCCGCGTGCATCTCCGGCAATGGCTGGCTAGCTAGAATTTGGCGCAACTTGACCCACTCCTCGCGAGCGGTGGCGGCCTCTTCCAGGCTGGCGTCGCCAAAAAACGCTCGTGCCGCGCCCGCTGCGGAACCATACTCATCCGCCAAATCTTCGTGCAGGTAACCGGAGAAAAATTCCCGCAAGCAGGGATATTCAGCGGCGTTAACAACAGGCGCCTTGTCTTTTTTCTTATCGCGCGTCATCGCTGTCCTCGGGATAGGTGGTCAACACGTAGAAGCTTTCCGGGCCATCTGCTTTTAAGACGATGACCGCGTTTGTGCACAGTGACGAGGCGGCGTCTCCGTGCCGCATGCTGTGGCCAATCACGCGGCCGGCATTAAAATGCAGCGCCAAATTGGCCCGGGGATAGCCGCGACCTTCCCATGCGTCTATCTTACGTTGCTCCTGGAGCAATGCTGCGCCCACTGTTTCTTCCGCGGCAGCCCGATCCGTCCACGTGGAAGCGGCAGAAATGTTGCCTTCTCTGTCGAGACGTTGCCGCAGTTCGTCATCGCTACGCCCGACATGTTTGGCCAGCGTATGACCACCGCGCTGTTCGTCACGGGACAGATCGTAGCGGCCGAAAGTTGGCTGGGTTCTTTCGCCGTCATTCGCATGATTTGCACTTTCCCGCGCGTCGCTGCGAGGCCTGGTGCCAGACGGTATCTCCGGCGCCAACTTCGGTTGCGGCGACGATCCACATCCGGCGATGGCCAGCAAAAGTCCAATCCACGACATGTTCAAACTTGTTTTGTGCTGGCTACACACTTTTTTCACCTGCAAGGGGTCCCGCAATCTCGCTGGCAATTGTGAGCTGTCTAATAGAGTGAGGTCCATTTTTATTCTGACAAATCTGCAGGAGGCGGTCCAAGCCCTGTAACGCTTCCGTGCTAATGTGACACGAGCCTTTCTGTGGCTTGCTAACGCAAAGCACACAGTGAAAAGGTTCAGTTTCACTCTGGTTCGCAAGCACTACTTAGGATGACGCACAAGGAGATTGACTAACAGCATCATTCACTTCCCGTCTTTTCGTATTTTAAGAGTCAAATTCATTTTCGTAACGATTGAAGATCTGACACCGGTTTAGCGAATTCGAGTTCGGAATAGATTCGGAAAAACAGTGTGTAGGTCTACATCTTGCAGACGACCGGCGAATTAGCAAGAACGAGCAGGCGAACGGCTTCTCGGTATAATTACGTCCAAGTGCTTTGGACATAGCGCCCAAAAAAGTTGGTATCCATCGCAACGGCAATGAAATGATAGGTATCGTCGCTTGAGAAATCGATTTTTGCACGTTTTCTTCGGCAGTTGGTTTCTCTATCTGGCCTTCCTGGCACCCGGACTCTATTCGATCGATGGCTGGTCCATGCTTTCGGTGGCCGATTCCATTGTTACCCGTCATGACATTACCGTACCGGCCGGGTTAGGCGCGCCCGGCAGGAATGGGCTGATTTATTCCACCTGGTATCCGTTGCAGTCGATTCTGGCCGTTCCGGTAGTCGCGTTAGCGGTCAAGGCATCTGCGTTGTTGCACCTTCCGTTGCATTACGTAGAATCGCTAGCCGCATTAACCTTGCCTGCGCTTTATACGGCCTTAACGGTTCCTCTGGTTTATTTTCTGGCCATCACGCTAAAAAGCCCGGCAGACGGAGCGTGGCTCGCGGCGGTCACATACGGTTTCGGGACGATCGCCATGACGTACACGCGCGACTTCTACGCCGACCCGTTATTAGCGCTCCTGATGGTTCTGGGGCTCGTGCTGGCATTCGACCGACGTTCTCCGTGGCACATCCTGAGCGTGTCGGCACTTGCGATTCTTGCCAAGCCGACTGGTCTCGTTCTCGGGCCGATCCTCTCGCTGTATCTGTTTTTGAAAACGCGGCGAGTCTGGCCAAGTGTGATGCCCAGCTTGGGGACGGCGCTAGGGATGCTTCTTTATTTCGTGTACAACTTTTATCGCTTCGGACATATTCGAAGTTTCGGTGCGGGTTGGGATTTCTCAATAAGGTTTGTTCCCGAAGGACTGGCCGGGTTGCTGGTCAGCCCGGGTGGAGGATTGTTGTGGTTTTGCCCCTGCGTAATTCTGTCCCTGCTCGCTTTGTCGAAGGTCGCGGCACGTCAACTTGAGGTATGGGTGATCGTCGCCTTGGCGGCGTCCTTCTTGCTGTTGCATTCGCTCTGGATAGCATGGAGCGGCGGCTCGTCGTGGGGACCGCGATTGCTGTTGCCGGTGCTGCCCGGTCTTGTGGCTCTTACGGGCTTGCTGAAATGGGGCGAGCGCAAGCTGCTTATTGCCGCGGCGATTGCTGGGTTCCTCTTGAATGCGCCGACGTTGTTTTCGTCGTACAACCGCTATCTCTCTGAAGCCGGCGAGCAAGGAATTACGCTATCGAGTTTGATGTGGGAGCCCAGTCGGTCGCCATTGATTCACGCGTGGCCAGCAGCGTCCCGCCAAATTAGAGACGCTCGTCGCTCCGACGTGCGCGATTTGCTAGCGCAACGTGGCGAGCTACCCGCGACGAAAATCTCGGATTCACGCGCGCTACGAATCGTCGCGGTGTGGTGGTGGCTGTTGCCAATAGTGCATGTGTCGCGAGTATGGGGCGTGCTGGCATCAATGGTTTTAATAGCGCTTGGGATCAAGCTTATTTGCATTGCGAGGTTGCCTTCAAGTTTGCAAACTTCGGCGGTATTGTCTGCAGAGGCCGGAAGTTGAGCGGGGACGGCGATAACTAAGCAGCGGAGCCCCGACCAGGTTAGCCCCCGGCCATTCGATCAGCAACCTTGGAACAAATATCTTAAAAATCTGATGCCGGAAGCGAAAGAGTTATGCGACGGATAACCGAGACGGTGGGCTTCAATAAGTCCTTAAGTGTTATGGTATTCTGACCGACTACTGGGGCGTGGTCCAACTGGTAGGACACCTCACTGTTAATGAGGACGGTGAAGGTTCGAATCCTTCCGCCCCAGCCAAATCCTCCCTCTGAAAACGCTGATGTGAGTGTGGTCGGCCGTTCTACTACCGATTGGGCTACCTTATTTACCGGCTAATTCAAGGTTTCCAACCCACAAGAAGTATCAGAAAAGAGAAGGAGCATGTATGGCTCGGAAAGCAGAAGCGACGCAACCGCCCTATCTTCTGTTGGTGGGCCATCGAACATGAGCAGACCCCAGAAATCTAGCCATTCCGGCCTATAATTTGGGAGATGCTCCTCAGGGTGACAAGGTTCGAAGGCTACGGCCGCATCCTAAATGAAGATTCAACATGGCGCGGTCAAACCTTTGTCTGGACCGAGCTGGCTGCGGTAGACGAGGTGATGAACTTGCAGGTTCGCTGATGTGCCTCAACTTTGACATTTCCAGAGGTCACGACTAAGAACGTACCTTTTTAGTGATCGTAGTCTTCCTGGTTCAGAACTAGGCGCGGCTGCTTTTGACGCGAGCTCCACATTGACGCTTTAATCCGTTCAGCATTGCCTTGATGTATGCCACAACTGAGTAAACGGAACCGCATTGTGAATCCAAGTCAGCGCTCCAGCCCTGGAGATTGGGGGGCTTAGGCACTGGGTGCCCAGCCTTTTTCGTACTCGCGTCCCCACATTTTCATCGCCTCAGAGTCGTTCTCAATTCGCCCGTCTTTGGTGTCGAGATGTACGTCCCGGTTGACTTCCCACGCAATATTAGAAAGCTGCAGCATCGTAACGGCGACATTGCCTTCAGAAACGGGAGCGTGCAGCTTCTCACCGTTGCGGATCCCGCCGATGAAGTTCGTAAAGTGGGCGTCAGTCATGGAATCGCGGCCGAGGGTATCGGAAGATGACGTTGTGGTACCGGCTTTGTGCTCGCCTGTCTTTTTCCCACTGAGGTCGAAAATCTCGTAACCATCACGGTCAACAAGCACCGTGCCCGTGGTTCCCATAATTACGGAACCCCGGTCACGGCCGTAATACTTCATTCCCTCGCAGCTCTTGCCTTCCCAGGTGAGCATGCAGTCTGGGTACTCGAAGCTGGTCACCAGCGTGTCGTAAAATTGCCAGTCGTCTTTGAAATGGTATCGACCGCCGGAGGAAGTGATCCGCTTGGGATAGCCAACGCCCAGCGCCCAGCGACAGACATCCACTTCGTGGGTACCGTTGTTGAGCGTTTCGCCAGTGCCATAGTTTCTGAACCAGTGCCAGTTGTACGGGTGCACATTATCCCTGTAAGGACGGCGTGGCGCCGGGCCCTGCCACAAATCCCAATCAAGCTGCGCCGGCACGGGCACTTCTTTGCCGCTACCAATCGACTTCCGCACGTTGCTGTACCAGGCTTTCGCGAAATAGGGCTTGCCGATCATGCCGTCGTGAATCTTTTCGATGATCTCCATGGTGTGTGGTGAGGAGCGCTGCTGATTGCCCATCTGCACGAGCTTTCCATACTTCTGCTGGGCTCGCACCAACATCTCGCCCTCAGCAGGATTGTGGCTGCAGGGCTTTTCTACGTAGATGTGCTTGCCCGCTTGCAACCCGGCCATCGCCATGGCTGTATGCCAATGGTCGGGAGTGGCAATCGTGATGGCGTCCACATCCTTCTGCTCTAGAATCCTACGAAAGTCTTTTTCAGTCGCAGGGGTTTCGCCCAATTCCTTCTGCGCGCTGTCGGCGAACTTCCCGAGAATATTGCTGTCCACATCGCAGACATGCGAGACGCGAGCGGCGCTCTTGTTGGCCTTGAGCGCCGAGAGATGGGCATAGCCGCGCCCGTTCAGACCGACGATGGCAAAATTCAGGCGGTTGTTGGAACCAAGGACCCGGCCATAACTCTTCGCGGTTGTCCCTGCGGCCAGACCTGCCGCGCCTACTGCAAGTGCTTCGAGAAAGTCACGTCGTGCAAGCATTGTTTGCCCCTTCGCGGCGAGCGTTAGAGCGCCGCTGTCCGCCACACCCGTCTACTGCTTTCTACAGCTTGTAAGCCTTGAGAGCCAGCCCGTAGGCAAGCTCTGAAGCGACTTCGAAAGCTTCGTCTTCCTGGATTCGATGCTCGGTAACCAGACGCGCAAGAAACGAGCAATCGACGCGCCGGGCCACATCGTGTCTCCCGGGAATCGAAAGAAACGCACGAGTATCATCATTGAAGCCCACGGTGTTGTAGAAGCCGGCGGTCTCAGTCGTGTATTCACGAAAACGCATGATGCCTTCGGGGCTGTCATGGAACCACCATGCAGGACCTAGCCGGAGACACGGATAATGTCCGGCAAGCGGGGCAAGTTCACGGCTGTAGGTCGATTCATCGAGGGTGAACAGAATGACAGTAAGTCCAGGCTCATTTCCGAAGCGATCCAGCAGGGGCCTTAGCGCCTGCACGTAGTTGGTAGGCATGGGGATGTCCGCGCCGACGTCCCGTCCGAATCGCCAGAATAGCTTCTTGTTGTGATTGCGGAAACTACTCGGGTGAATTTGCATTACCAGCCGATCATCGAGGCTCATGGCTGCCATTTCCGTGAGCATCTGGGCGCGAAACAATTCGCGCTCGTCCGGATCGCCAGTGCCCGAAGCTATTTTTTGATAGAGCCGAGCCGCCGAATCCGAGTTCAGGTCTGCCGTTGTGGCTGTTGGGTGGCCGTGGTCCGTCGCCGTGCAACCGAGGGCCTTGAACTCCAGCCGCCTGCGCCGCAGCGCGGAAAGATATCCGTGCCAACTATCTGTGTCTGCGCCCGTCATCTGCCCCAAACGCACAAGATTTTCCACAAAGTTCGGAAAGTCAGGATCGACCACCGGGTCAGGACGAAAAGTCGGAATGATCCGTCCTTTGAACGCCGATTCGCGGATGGCCACATGATGCGAAAGCGAATCGAGGGGCGAATCCGTCGTCGCTAGCACCTTCAGCCGAAACCGTTCGTAAAGCGCCCGGGGACGAAATTCCGGGGCCTTCAGTTTTTCGACTATTGCGTCGTAGTACTCGTCGGCGTTCTCCGTCGTAAGCCGCGCATCCAAGCCGAAGAGCTCATGGAACGCGAAATCCAGCCACAGTCTCGTGGGGGTACCGCGGAAGAGATAGTAGTGCTCCGCGAAAATGCGCCAAACACGTCTGGGGTCCTCGAGAGACGTTGATCCTATCCCCAGCTGCTCAAGCGAGATACCTTGGCTGTAGAGCATACGGTAGATGTAGTGGTCGGGGACGACGAACAATTGAGCCGGATCCGGAAAAAACTTGTCCTCCACGAACCAACGAGGATCAGCGTGGCCGTGAGGGCTGATGAGTGGCAAGTCGCGGATGTGGTTGTAAATCTGCCTGGCGACAGACCGAGTGCCGGGGTCGGACGGGAAAAGCCTATCTTCGTGGAGTATCGTCATGGAGTCGCGTCAGAGACATGGCTGTTGGAGTAAGAGGATTCGCCAATGATTGAACACCCCGCCAATTTTCCCTAGATCGTTCCGCCTTCGTGCAGGCCCTTTGCATGCCTGCCCAACCCACAGGGTTGAGAACTCCACCTGCTTTGCCCTCGGTCGCGGTGTTAACAAACAACTTCATTTTCGAGAACAAGGATCACATTTTTCTTGGCTGCTTTTCCCCGGCGTCGCTATACGACAGACCGATCCCGATTGACAATATTGACGATTTTACATTTCCTCGGACCTCAGTTGCCGCGCAACCGCCCCCTTCGATATCGTCGATTTCGCTGCCGGCGGATTAAAAGTTGAACTTTGCGCCAAGTTCAAGTTGGCGGCCGCCTGTGGCGTTGGTGATCTGGCCAAAGCTCGAACTGCCGAGTGTTACGCCTGCCACTGTGCCGTTGCCAGTGCCGAAGAAGAACTGCGGCGTATTCGTCGCGCCAAATGCCTCCAAACGCAGCTCGAGATTGCAACGCTCCGTGAATCGGATCGATTTGGCGACCGAAGCATCCAGGTTGAAAAAGTTCGGCCCACTGAGAAAATTGCGCCCGACATTCCCGAACGTGCTGGCCGCCGGAGCAGCGAAGCTCGAAGTACTAAACCAGGGATCACCTGGGCCGATCCCATGAAGGATCTTCACGGGAGCTACCAAATCCGGCGTTTGGGTGTTGCCGGGGGCCAAAAGCGAAGCAGAACTGGCCGTAAAGTAGAGAGGAAGGCCGCTCATGACGGTGAGAAAACTGGACACTCGCCAGCCGCCCAGCACCGCAGCGGCCACTCCAGAGGAAAGAAGCCGCTTGCCCCTTCCGAACGGCAGATCATAAACAACGCTCTGCACAAAAGTATGTGTCCGGTCGAAATCGTTGCGCGCGTAATTGCGCCTCTGATTGATATAGAAGGCCAGCCCCCCGTCGTCGTCAGTTTGAAAACCCATGCCTTTGCCGAACGTATATGCCGTTGTGGCCGCAAAACCGCTCGAGAAACGGCGATCAAGCTTCACTTGCAAAGCATGGTAGCTCGATGAGTATCCCGCAAATAAGAGATTAGTAGAGGCAGTCCGCCCAAAGGAGTCAAACTCGGGTTGCCCATGCGTGCCGAGGCCGACCACGGTCGCAGCATTGAGGTTGTAGTTGACGACGGTATCGACACTGTGATTACCGACATACGCCACATCGAGAACAAAGCGCCCGGGGAGCGACTGTTGGATGGCGGCATTCCACGATTCCACATAAGGATTCTTGAAGTTCTGATTCACTACAAAATAGTTGGCACTTACGGCGGGATTGGTAATGATCCCGTCGGGCGGAACCGCGGGCAGGCTGAGCGTGGGGAAACCGTTCTCGAAAGTGGCCGGAGTTACCCCATCAGGCAGCACTGCGGGACCATAGGTGGCAACCGCCGGATTGAACGCCACATTCGCCCGCACCGGAAAATTGTAGGCGTAACTGTTATCCGGAAAGGGCGTGTAGCTAATGCCGAATCCAAGGCGGAGAACGGTTGATTCTCTCAGGCGGTAAGCCAACCCAATGCGAGGCGCAAAATATTTGTAATGGGTCTTAATCCCCAAATCCTCCGGAATATTCCCGAAGCCGCTGACCACCAGCGTATTGTTCGTGGGATCGTAATTCGAAAAGCCGCCTTTGGCGACGGGCGTAGCGGCCGGATAGAACTCCCACCGGACTCCTAGATCGGCGGAGAGTTTGGGGGTGGCCACCCATTTATCCTGCGCAAAGGCGAAAAATTGCCACGCTCGATAGTTCGGAAAGAAGGTTGCCAGGTCCCGTCCAGCCTGGTTTGGGACGTCCAGCAGAAAGCTGGCGAAGTCGTTGGTAAAACTTGTTGTCGACGTGCCGGCGCCAGTGTTAAGCGCCGTCTGGCCATCGGCGAAAGTGTACAGACCGCGCGGGCTGAACGTCTGTTCCTGCAGCAAAGCATCGCGAACCCGCCGTAAGTCCGCGCCAAACTTCAGGGTGTGATTACCGATAATTTTCGTCCAGGTATTCGCGAAATCGATATTTGTTTCTGACCGGATCCACGGGAGGCTTGCGGAATACCCAATAAGCGGATTTGTGAATCCCCGGTTATTGGCAATCGTAACGCCGACGATTCCGCTGGTGATCGGATCGAGATTAACGCCGGGAATCCCTAGATCTTGGGAAGCCGTCGAGCCGAAGTCAGTGTTGTGAGCTTCGTTGTGGTACCAGGCCACACCCACGCGGAACTCGGCAACCAGGGTATTCGAGAAAAAGCGATTATAGTTGAGGCCCAGGCTATACGTGTTCTGGAGGCCGCTCCCCTCAAAGTTGCCTTGTGCCGGCCCGCCCGCTAAGCCGAAGATCGGCGCCTGGAAAATCGCCGGACGCTGGTAACTGAATCGCCCGCTCAGGCGATCTTTATCCGTAAGGTTGGCATCCACTTTGGCGTCGACAAAGTCCGTATCCTTATGGAAGGCCAACAACCCAAAATAGTTGTTCGCGTTGCCCGGACCAGTTGGCGTCGGCAAGAGAGCCATGAGCTTCGCGGATATGGGATCGATTAAGGCCAGCGGAACGATGTTCGGGCAACCGGCTGCGTTGGTGCAGGCAGGGTTGTACGCGTCCACCAGGCCGTTACGCCCGGGCACCGTGGCCACGCCGGGGGCGGAGCTAGCTACCAACTGCTGACGACCCGTGCCGTCCGGATTGCCGCTAAACGGGTTGTAAATCGGCGTGGGGGTTGGCGTCGAACTCAAATCACCCGCGCGCAGCGCCGTGCTAGGAATGCTGATCGTGTTTGTGTTGGCCTCGTGGTCATAGACTTTCAAATAATCCGCAAAGAAGAAGAGTTTGTTCTTCTTTATCGGCCCCCCGACATTGCCCCCAAAGTAGTTGTAAGCGAGATGACCCACTGACTTGTCGAAAAAATTGCGGGCATTGAAATAGCTGTTGCGGGCGAATTCATATGCGGCGCCGTGGTAATTGTTGGTGCCCGACTTCAGGATTACGTTGGTGACGGCGCCGCTGGCCCGGCCCAGCTCCGCGTCGTAGTTACTCGTGGAAACATCCACGGTCTGGATGGCTTCGAGTGGCGGCACCAGGATCTGTAGAAGGCCAGTCCGCTCGTTGTCGTCGATGCCTTCGATTTGGTAGTTATTGCCCATGCGCAGCTGGCCATTCACTTCCGTCTGCAACGAGCTGCTTGCGTTAAAGAACTGCGAGTGTTGGAAAGTTGCGCGCGTCGTCCCGGGCACTATGTTCAACAAGTTTTGGTAATTGCGATTCGTGCCGAGCGGCAAGTTCTCCGTTAGCACCGTGTCGATTTTGCGCCCAGTGTCCGCCCTTTCGGTCTGAAGGAGAGGCGTTTCCTCCATAACGGTCACCGTTTCCGACACGTTTCCAGGCTGGAGGACCAAATCAACGCGACCCGTCGTATTCACGATGACTTCGATAGCGGGTCTCGACGCCCGTTTAAAGCCTGACAATTCTGCGGTCACTGTGTAGGTGCCGGGCGGCAGGTCAGGAAATACATAATTGCCGCTTTCGTTCGTCTGAGAGCTACGGCTAATTCCAGTATTCGTTTCCGTGAGCGCCACCTTCACGTTGGCAACCGCGGCGCCAGAAACGTCAGTCACCGTTCCGAGCAAAGTTGCATTGACCGCCTGACCCACGACGGGTGGAGAAATCCAAAGGAGAATCATCCCGAGCAGTAGGGTTGTGCCCAGGCGCCTTAGTTTGAGCAGGCCGACCGCGGCAGACGGCGCAAAACCTCTGGCATTAATCGTGAAAGGCCGTTTGCAGTCACTGATGCGCGGCAAAGACGAGACAAATAGTTTTTTCATGACCTCACCCCCCATCGTTTTCAGAAAACAGGTCCGACCAAATACCAAGGGGCCCCAAAATCCATGGAACTGGTTCCACACCCTAACGGAGCGAAAATCCAGTGTCAAGGCCGTAATTTTGCGAACCCAGGTCCATCGGATTGGGTGGTCCAATGCTCGCCAGAAGTGCGTGGAAGTGGTTTCGCGGCTGGGTCTCCGCGCGGACCTGGCGTGCTAGACTTGCCTGGGAAGTGAGAGTTTCTGCGAACCGAGCCAACCGCCGAAGGCAAAAGAAGATCGAGAGTTATGGAAGCAGTTCCAAGTAAGACAACGATTCGCGAGGTGGCCAAAGCCGCAAACGTCGGAATCGGAACGATCTCTCGCGTGCTAAATTCCAGCTCTCAGGTAAGTCGGGAAACGCGCGCGCGAGTGCTTGCAGCCATCCGGCGCCTGCGATTCCGCCCCAATGCGCAGGCCCGCCGAATTCTCAAGCGACGCTCGGAAATGGTCTGCTTTCTCCTGAGCAACCGCGATTTTCTCCATCCTTTTCATGCCCGCATCTTGCAAGGCGTTGAAACTTACGCCAGTACCGTGAGACAGCACGTATTGTTCGCCGCGCTTCATTACTCGCCGAGAACGCCACCAGACAGGATCGACCTGCCTCCCGTTCTCCAAGAGCACGGCTTGATTGACGGACTCATTCTGGCCGGGACGATTTATCCGAACCTGCTCCGCAGAATCGAATCCATCCGTGTGCCCTTCGTGGCCTTCAGTAACAATGTGGTTGGAATGGGTGAAGAACAGCAATATGACCAAGTGGGCTTCGATGACTCCAATGGTACGCTTCAAGCTACGCGTTACCTGATCGGCGAAGGTCACCGCCAAATCGTTTTCGCCGGGGACACCTCCTACCCGTGGCTTCATCGGCGGTTCGAAGGCTACAAGCACGGAATGCGCGAAAGTAAGCTGAAACCCATCTTGATCTTGGCCCGAAATGTTCAGAGCTTCGTGGACTTCGGCCAAAAGAGCGTAACGCGAATCCTCTCCAGGAGGCCGCGACCCACGGCTGTGGTAGCTGGCAACGACGAAATCGCCTACGGACTCTGGCGATCGTTGCGGCAGCGGGCAATCAGCGTGCCCGATGATATCAGTCTGGTGGGGTTCGACGACCGTGAAGAGGCCCTTCTTATGGATCCGCCGCTTTCGACCGTGCGCGTGGACAAAGAAGAGATTGGCCAAACCTGTATGAAGATGCTTCTCGAGCGGCTACATCATCCGCAAATGAACTGCAGTCAGCGCATCCTGCCCACGGAATTCGTGATCCGAAGAACCGTTCGCCACCTGTGACATTGGGTAATTGATCTGGCCTAACTGTCAGCGCATTAACGGCGGCAAAAATCAACATCTACGGTAACAGCTGCCGGCTCAGACGGTCGACGCAACATTGGCTTGCAGTTTACTCGCGGGAGTTTCGAAGCCTAAGGTTTTTCTGGGGCGTTGATTTCAAGCGCAGCGCGACCTGGTCGAGTTGCGCTTGCGAATAGACAGACAGGTCGGTTCTTCGCGGGAAGTATTGCCGCAACAGCAGATTCCGTGTTTTCGTTGGTGCCGCGTTGCCAGGGACTTTGCAGATCACAGAAATAGACCTGCACATCCGTCGCTACTGTGAAGCCCTGGTGTTTGGCCATCTCTAGTCCGCGATCCCAGGTCAGCGAGCGTTCAGGGTAGCGCGGAGTTTACTGAAGCTTTAAACTTTTACCTTACCCCTTGTGAAGCCCCCTCGCGTTCGATCGTCATCATCCTCAAAGACCTATTGTTTCATACATCAGTAAAACGTTCTTTACCTCGACACAGTCCACATTCCTAACAACGATGCCGCGATCAAAAATGAAACCAGACACAATGCCAGCAGCAGTAGTATCAAGCCGAGGCAAGTAGTCATCTTTTTCATTCTGTGTGGCAATTTCACGGAGGTTACTCCGTACGAGCGATTGACGATAACCAGAACCGCCTGACAGAAGAGCGTAAATGGAAATGGCGGACACCCTAATGTACCAGCATTCAAAATTTACGGAATTTTCTTCACCGCTGCCTTTCTTGCGTTCCACTGCAACTTCGATGAAGTTGACATGCTGACTCGAATGTAGAACATTGCTTTTGGCAAATTCCTCAGGTTCCCGGGGCCGCCAAAGGGGCAAGTCAGCATGGTTGGCACAACTGTCTCCCACTACTTAATTATTGAAAAGGTTGGCGGCGGCGGGATGGGCGTGGTGTACAACGCCAAGGATTCGCGGCTGGGGCGCAACGTGGCGCTCAAGTTCCTGCCTGACGGATTTACTCCTGACGCGCTTTCCGTAGAAAGATTCCGCCGTGAAGCGCGAGCCGCCAGCACCCTGAATCATCCCAGCATATGCACTATCTATGACATCGGCGAACATGACGGCCCTCCGTTTATGGCCATGGAGCTTCTGGAAGGCCAGACGCTGAAGCACCGCATCGCGGGGAAACCCATTCCGATCGCGGAGTTGCTGGAGTTTGGCATTCAGATCGCCGATGGTCTGGAAGCCGCGCACACGAAAGGCATCGTGCATCGCGACATCAAGCCCGCGAACATTTTTCTGGTGACGCGCGGTTCGGCGAAGATACTCGACTTCGGATTGGCCAAGCTGGCTAGCAGCCGGCAAGTTTCGCAGGAATCCGTCGGCGCCCTGTCCATGGGCACGCAAACCCATTTCATGGGCGAAGACATGCTCACCAGTCCGGGAAGTTCGGTGGGCACAGTGATGTACATGTCGCCCGAACAGGCGCGCGGCGAAGAACTGGATGCGCGCTCCGATTTATTTTCTTTGGGCGTGGTGCTCTATGAAATGGCCACCGGTGTAACTCCTTTTTCCGGAACCACGGTGGCGCTGATCTTCGACGGCATCCTGCACTCCACGCCCACGCCGGTAACCAAGTTGAATTCCAAATTGCCGCTGGCCATGGAACATATTTTTGCCAAGGCCCTCGAAAAGGATGGCGACCTGCGCTACCAGACTGCCGGCGAAATGCGCGCCGACCTGAAGCGTCTCCGCCGGGATCTCGATTCCAGCCGTGATTCCAGCCGCCGTCCCGCCGCGGCCTCTGAAACAATCGCTTCTTCCGACTCGCATCCGTCCGCCGTCGCGCATGCCAAGAAGTCCGTGGCGGTGCTTTACTTTGAAAATCAAAGTGGTGGAAAAGAAGACGAATATTTCCGCGACGGCATGACCGAAGACATCATCACGGAGTTATCGAAAATCACCCAGCTGCAGATTTTCCCGCGCTCCGAGATGCTGGCGTTTCGTGACAAGCAGACTTCTGCTCCGCAAATTGGGCAGCAGCTGGGCGCTTCGTTCGTGTTGGAAGGCACAATTCGCCGTTCCGGTAATCGCCTGCGCATCACCGCCCAGTTGGTGGAAATTTCCACGCGCCACTCGGTGTGGGCGGAACGCTACGACCGCCAACTGGAAGATGTCTTCGCCATTCAGGACGAAATTGCCAGAAGCATCGCACAAGCGCTGCGCATCACGCTTACTCCACAGGAAGAAAAAATTATCGGTTTGAAGCCCACGGAAAATACCCAGGCGTACGATTTTTATTTGCGCGGCCGCAGCTACACGCGACGCGAAAATATGGATTACGCCCTGCAGATGTTCGAGCAGGCCATCCAGCTGGACAAGAATTTCGCGCTGGCCCACGCGGGAATTGCCTATCTCTGCGGGCTTATTTACGAACTGCGGGAACAGAGTGTGGAATGGATTTCACGCGGGCTCACCGCTTGCGATCGGGCCATGGCCCTGGCGCCGGACCTGCCAGAAGTGCTCGTCGCGCGTTCCAGGCTCTTCTACGCGCAGAAAAAATATGACGAATCAGAACTGATGGCCAGACGGGCCATTGAACGCAAACGCGATTGCGACGGCTGCTGGAATATTCTCGGTCGCGCATTGCTTTCGCAAGGGAAATACGAGGAAGGCGCCGCGTTAGCCGAGCAGGCGTTGGAAGCCAATGGGGATGATTACAACACCTACGTGCCGTTCGGCGTGTGCCTCGAAAGATTGGGACGGAAAAAAGAGTCGGAGCACATGCGCGCGCGTATGAATGTAGTCCTGCGGCAACAACTGGAACTCGTTCCGGAAGACGTGCGCGCCCGGATCCTATTGTCCTCCAACCTTGCTTCTATCGGGGAAGCGGAAGAAGCCATCCGCCATTTGCAGACGGCCGTGGCGCTGCGGCCCAATGACGGAAACACGCTCTATAACGCGGCGTGTACTTACGGCGTCCTGCGCAGGAAGGCCGACGCGCTCGAAACGCTCAAGAAGGCCATTAAGGCGGGCTACGGAAACTTAAACTGGGCGTCGCGTGACGCTGATCTCGACTGCCTGCACGATGATCCGGAATTCCGCCAATTGGTGGGATTGGATGAAGCCGTTTCTTAACGTGTAGAAATGATCGCGACTAGTCTTGGGTAGTTGAGAAGCCGGCCCCAACCCAGCCCTTCCATCCACCGTCCATCGATTCCACGTTCCTGTAACCCATTTTTTGCAGGTTGTCAGCGACCAGCGCCGAACGGAACCCCCCACCACAATACAAAACCAGTTTTGCGTCGGTCTGCGGAATTCGGCCTTCTATGTCGCGCTCGATGATGCCTCTTCCCAGATGAATCGCGCCGGGCACGTGGCCCTGGGCCCACTCGTGGTCTTCACGCACATCGATGAGCGTAAATTTTTCGCCGCCATCCATGCGCCGTTTTACATCCGCTACGTTAGTTTCTTTCACGCGCGTCTTAGCGTCAGTCACCAGTTTTAAAAATTGTTGGGTGTGAGCCATCGGAAAAACTCCCGCAGTTAAATTTTCAATGCGCTGTCCATTATGGCTTAACTGACGGGAGCGCTGCTATTTTGACTGCGGCGTCATTCGCGCTGGCTTTTGCCGGAGCAACTTTGCAGGTACGGGGAACGTTGAAGCCCACTGTCCCAGCGCGGAAACGGCTGGACTCACGCACGCGCGTGCGCAATCCATCGATTACCGCTGGAATGGGATCGTGCGGTACCCCTCGGATGGTAAAAATCATCAGCGCCGCTTCGCCCGGAGAATCAATGCTCGAGCCGATGCCCACGCCCTGCACGCCGGCTTGCTTCATCAAAGAATCCACGTGAGCAGCGTGCACCACTTGCGCGCGAGCAATTTCCGTGTCCGGCACCGCATACACAAGTTGTGGAGTCGCCGCGGATTTTTCCAAAGTGGAACTTTCCTCTGCAGAAACCGCTCCGCGCTTGGCGAACAGCGGAGCTTCCACGATTCGCGTGCGCACCCCGTCCACCTGCGCCGGCAAATTTGTACGCGCCATGCCTTGCGTCACAAAAAACAGAATCGCCGGCTCCTGGGGGTTGTCGAGACTTGCGCCCACGCCGACAGCCTGCATTTCCGGATGCGCCAGCAGGTCAGTCACATGCGCATCCCGCGTCACCGCCGCGTGTTGTACGACGTCAGCGGAAAGTGAACTTGGCACCACGGTTTTCGCGGACTGAGGCGCGTTCGGCAAGGAACAACCGATCACCTGGTGGGGCGTCGAGCCGCCGACAAAAGTGACACTGTTGCTGCCGCTCTTGAAGAAATTCAAAACATCCGCAACCGGATTGCCCACCGTGTCGGTGTCAGAACCCGCGTAAAGCAACGCCACCGGAGCCGCCGTATCCTGCGTGACGATCAGCGAACCAGAATCTCCCTGGCCGCTGAAGTCGCCACCAAGAACATCGATCTGATTGGTGTACTGGATGGTGAAAGTGTTGCCGGTGCCGTCGCAGTTTACGGTGTAGTCCACGCTGGTAGCGGTATTGATGGAATCCACGGTGGAGCAGGACAAGCCGGTGGAGCGGCCGGATTTTGCCACCTCGCGGCCGATCGCAACGGTAGCGCCGGCGCCGCCCAGGGGCGCGGCTGGAATAGGTACGCCATTGGCATCGGTGGTGGCACCTAGATAAACAATTTTCCCGCTGGTATCCACCTTGCCAGCGACGACCTGCGCAATCGCGGCATCGATGTTCGGAACCGGACTGGTTTCCAGATTAAAAAATTGGGTCAGATTCGCCACTGTCGTGGTGCCGGCAGTGGTGCAAGTGCTGGTATCAATCAATCCCGGTTGCACGATGGCATCACCGGCAGTAGATCCGTTGGTGGCTGTTCCCGCGTCGCTGCGCGCCAGAATGTGATTGTTGCTCAAAATATATTGCACGCCACCGCGAGTAACCAGCGAGCCGAGCGTGCCTCCGCAACAGGTGGTCGTGTGGCTGGCCGAATTGCTATTGAAATCCTTCGCATTGCTGCCGGAGGTGCCCAGTTCGATGGCGCCGCTTTGCGCATTGGCGTTGTCGGGAACGATGGTTACGGTGGAATTTCCGGATGCGGAGGTATCGGCTTGCGAAACGGCAGTTACCGTCACAGTAGTAGTGTTGGTGTTTCCCTGGTTGTCTGACGTGGTGGGCACGGCGCTGGGCGCTACGTAAAGTCCGTTGCTCGAAATGAAACCCAATTTCTGACTGCCTCCCGCTGTGCCATTCACTTGCCAGGTCACCGCCGTATTGGCGTTACCCGTCACATTAGCGGTGAATTGTTGTGTGCGAAAATTGGAGACGCTGGCGGTGGCAGGCTGCACCGTCACTTGCACCGCCGAGGCCGTCGCCGCCACGGTTACAGTAGCTGATGCGGATTTGGTGGCGTCGGCTTGCGACGTAGCGGTCACCGTGACATTGGCGGGGGTTGGCACGGTGGCTGGCGCAGTGTATACGCCTGCCGAAGTAATTGAGCCGTTTGCCACTCCTCCTGTTACTCCCCAGGTCACCGCCGTGTTGGTGGTTCCCGAAACGGTGGCAGTAAATGGCTGACTTTGTCCCACGACCACTGTGGCCGCGGACGGCGCTATGGTGACCGCCACCAGTGTGGGCGTCTTTATGCTTCCTCCGCCACAACCTGCAAGAGAAAAAAGTATCGATGCACTGACAAGCGCAATGAAATTTCGAGTCATGGACTTTCCTTGGAGGGAGGTGACCTTTCTAAAATAGCATGGGCGGGGGAAAGTACCGCGGCGGGCCTCGCGATCACATCCAAAAAGTAAAATTTGTTAAAAGCGCCAATATTTCTGCGTGATTACCGCACGCAGGCATCCGCCACCTCCATTAAGAACCCGCAAAAGGCCAAAAGGTTGCGTCAGCCACGGATGGTAAATGGCCCTGCGGCTCGCAGATTTCAATCGATCTCAGTCCAGATCGCGCCAGTTCGGGCCGGAGCAAACTTCTACCAGAAGTGGTACGGCCATCTTGTACACGCTTTCCATCTCCTCGCGCACCAGTTTCGAGACTACTTCCAGTTCGTTGTGCGGAACTTCGAACACCAATTCGTCATGCACCTGCAGAATCATCTTGGTTTCGAGGTTTTCGTCGGTGAGGCGGCGGTCAATGCTGATCATGGCCAGCTTGATGAAGTCCGCCGCCGTGCCCTGCAGCGGGGAATTGAGCGCAGTGCGTTCGGCAAAGTTACGCAGCTGAAATTGCGCGGAATTGATTTCCGGGATCGGCCGGATGCGGCCAAATAGAGTTTTGGCCACGCCGGAAGCGCGCACTTCCGCGAGGGCGTTGTCGAGATATTCCTTCACACCACGGTAGCGCGTGAAATAGGCATTGATAAACTGGGCAGCTTCGCGTTGCTCGATGTTGAGCTGCTGCGCCAGGCCAAACGGTGAAAGCCCGTAGATAATTCCAAAGTTGATTACTTTTGCGGCGCGGCGGTGCTCGGTGGTCTGCGCCATTTTGCCGACGCCGAAAACTTCCTGCGCGGTGCGCGCGTGAATGTCTTCGCCGGTGTTGAACGCTTCCAGCAGCACTGGGTCGCGCGAGAAGTGCGCCATGATGCGCAACTCGATCTGCGAATAATCTGCAGACAGCAAAACCTTGCCCTCGTCGGCCACGAAGGCGGCGCGAATCTGGCGCCCCAGCTCGGTGCGAATGGGAATGTTCTGCAGATTGGGATCCGAGGAGCTTAGCCGGCCGGTGGCAGCATTGGTCTGCGAATAACTGGTGTGCAGCCTATTGGTCTGGCGATTGATTAATTTAGGTAGTGCGTCCACGTACGTGGATTTCAATTTTGCGACTTCGCGATATTCGATGATTTTTCGCGGCAGCGGATGCTTAACCGACAACTCCTCCAGAATTTCTACCGCGGTGGAGCGCCCTTTGACGCGGCCGCGGCGCTGCGACGGCTGCAGGTTCAATTTATCGAACAAAATTTCCGCGAGCTGCGTGGGAGAATTGACGTTGAACTCCATGCCCGCCATTTCCCACACTTGTTTTTCCAAGCGGCGCACTTCCGTTTCCATGGTGCGCGACATGGCGTCGAGTTCTTTGGGGTCCACGCGAATGCCGGCGCGCTCCATCTCGGCGAGCACCGGGGCCAACGGCAGATCAATTTTTTCGTAAACGTTGACGGCCTGCTCTTCACCGATTTGCGGGCGCAACGCGGGCGCCAGGCGCTGCAGATAATCCGCGCGCTCGCCCGGGCCGCCGCCCATCATGGAATTGAATTGGCGCATTACGACATCGGTGAAGTTGTGATTGCCGGTGGTGGGCCGTAGCAGGTAGGAATAAATCTGCGTGGCGTGCTGAACATTGACCATGCGGCCGGCCAGCAGATGAAACAGTTTCGGATCGTGGACGATTTTTGGACGGGTGGCGTCCGCCAGCAGCGGCTTCATGGCTTCCAAGACCTCACCTTTTTCATCTATCCACACGGCGCGCCCTTCGCCGGGCCGGGAGGACGCTTCAATGGACGCGATGCGCGTGCCGAAACCTTCCGACTCGCGATCGCCAGGTTCCAGATTCAGCCAGAGGGCCACTGGCTGTTTTGCGGGAAGCTGCGAGAGGTATTCGCGAAATTCCGCGGCATTGGCCAACTGCAGATAATTTGTCTCTAGCACCGGCCCGGTGCTCACCGGAGCGGTGGCAGTTACCGTCTCCGACCCCAATTCCTTCAGCAGCGAATTGAATCCCAACTCGCGATACAAGGCCGCCAGTAACATCAAATCCGGCTCGCGGCGCTCCAGGTTGTGTAAATCCAGTGTAATGGGCACGTCGCTGTCGATTTTCGATAATTCCTTGCTCAACAAAACGTACTTGGCGTTTTTCTGGAGCGCTTCGCGATAGCTGGCGCGTTTGACTTCATCGGCGCGCTTTAGCGCTTCTTCCGCCGAACCAAACTTGAGAATTATTTCTCGTGCTCCCACTTCACCGATACCCGGTTTGCGGCGTTCACCTGGCGCGGGTTTGTCGTTGGGATCGCGCGCGCCCGGAATGTTGTCAATGCTGTCGCCCATCAAGGCCATCACGTCGGTAACCTTATTGGGCGGCACGCCTAAAATTTCTTCCACCTTCTTCTCGTCAACGAATACGTCGCTTTTTGCCGCGCCGGTACCGGTGCGCAACACGCGCACGCCATCGTTGACCAGCTGCAACATGTCTTTGTCGTTGGTGACCAGGATCACATCCACGTTCGCCTTGGTGGCCTGCTTGGCCAGCGCGCCAAGTACGTCGTCCGCTTCGAAGCCGTCCCATTCCAGAATGGGCAGACGCATGGCTTCGCACAACCGCCTCACGAAGGGCAACTGAAGGGAAAGTTCATCAGGCATCTTGGGGCGATGCGCCTTGTATTCTTCAAAAAGTTTGTCGCGAAAGGTCGGCTTGCTGGTGTCGAAAACAATGCCCACATAATCTGGCTGATAGTCTTTCAAAATGCGCCGCAAAATATTATTGAAGAGGAATGGAACAGTAGTAGGAACGCCAGCGCTGGTGTTCATGCGCACCATCGGCGCGTAAAAGGCCCGGTAAATATGAGCCATGGCGTCCACCAGATACAATTTTTTTTTGTTCACAGGCATTTGCACATCATGCGTGGACAGGTTCGGATCGCCATACCTTAGGGAGCGCCTTGATTGATTTTTCGGCCTTTTGCTGAGCGCGGCGCAGTTTATAAAGACTTTGCAGAGGCAGCCAAAACTCCGCGCTGGTGCTAAAGAAGTGGCCCAGGCGCAACGCGGTATCGCCGATGATTGCGCGCGCACCAGACAGTATTTGCGTGACCCAATTGCTGGGCACGTCGACCTGGCGAGCCAGTTCCGCTGTGCTCATTTTCAGTTCCTTTAATTCTTCCGCAGATGCTCACCGGGATGGATGACGGGAATTTCATGCCTCCGGATTAGACAAACATTATGCGTTACGCGCGGCCTAACGAGAAATCCAAGCCACCTGGGCTAGAGGTTTTTGGTGCTTTGGCTGGTGCGTTAACTACTGCAAGCTGGGATCAACCTCTGGAGGAGGTTGAATCACGATCAATAGCTTTGTGCCGGCTTCGAGGCGCATGGTTTTGCCTGCAGACAGCAGCACGGTGCCGTCGGAACCTTCCGACAGCGGCGTATACACCTTGATATCTGATGAGCCGAGCGCACCCTGGCTGTCGGGCGTAAGCATGCCCTGTTTGTTGACGCCACCCTGCGCTGCGGGAGCAGCGGGACCTTGCGGCTCGCTTCTCGACTGGCTCGCGGGAATCACCTGTGGCGTCGAAACGTCTCGCGAAGTGTAATCTCCCGGGGAAGCGAACGAATCTCGCGGCAACACCTGCGTAGAGGGAATCGCGCTGCCCGAAATCGGAGCGCGTCCAGTTACCAGCGCCTGGATGCCCGCGTTCATCATCACTTCCTGGCCGTTTTTCAGCACCGCTTTGTTGAACTGCACAAACAGCGCGGAGCCTTTGCCGCTGCGCGCGGAAGCACGCACCAGGTGTCCGTGAATTTTTGTACCCCTGGGAAAAATAACGGTGCGCTCATAGGAAACCACTTCGGTAGTCTCCGCGATTACCGGGTCGCCGGCTTTGTTGCGGCTGGCATCCAGAGGCGTCACCAAGGCGGCGTTGAATACCGTGCCCACACAAAACGGCACGATTACCGGATCAGGAATAGAGTTTGATTTTCGCGCTTCTGCGGTTATATCCGGTGGGGTTTGGGCGAATCCCAGAGGAACTATAAGAGCGGCAGCGACGAGAAAACCAGCAAGTAGCCTCGTCATCGCATCCCCCCGACTACGTCACAAATATTACCAGAACGCCGAGGTTTTGAATATATGGGCAAATACTCAGAAACCGCGGCAGTTGGCGGCTGCCAATTAATTTGTTGGCGGCGCCTGGGTAACCAGAATCAGCCGGGTTCCAGTGTCGAGGTGTACGTTTTTACCCGTCGAAGTGAGGACTGAGCCTTGAGGGTTGCTCCCGCCAGCAGCACTCAAACTAAGGTGGCTCAGGCCGACTACACCGTGACTGTTCGAATTCCAATCGCCGTCTGCAGAGACGGCGCCGGCGGTTGTCGTGCTGTCAACGGGACCACTTGTGGCAGCGGGGACATCGCTCGGCGTGCCAGCCATACCAGGATTGTTCGAGTTGGTGCGCCCTGCTGATCCCGCCATGGTGTCGTTCGCCGACCCCATTGGGGCTACGTTTGCGGGCGCGGGCCCGGAGCTAACCGAGGACGCGGCCGCTCCTACCGCCTGCATGGCAGCGGTGAACGAAATCTGCTGGCCATTTTTCAATGTGGCTTTTTCAAAAACCAAGCCGAGAGTGGAATCGGGTTGGCCGCCACCGCGTGCCGATGCCTGGGTGACACGACCGGCCAGCTTTGCGCCCGCGGGCAATATGGTCCGGCCATCCGCGGATTTCAGCGCATTGGTGATTTTCGCGTTTACAGTGTCGCCTGGCTTAACCTTTTTCGAATCCAGCGCGCTGGTGAGTTCCGCGCTCATGGTGGTGCCGGCCGCGAACCTGGTTTCCCCGGACGCGGAGGTTTCCGTTTTTTGCGTGTTCGCGCCCTGACCCTGCTTGCCACCGAGCGCGGACTGCTCGCCGAGTTGCGCGCCCGCTTGTGAATCAGGCTGGCCTTGCGCCTCGGCACCGATGGCGCACACCGACGCGAAGCAGATAACGATCATCAATTTTGCGGCCGCTCCAAAGTTTCGCATGATGCCTCCAGCAACATTTCCAAAGTGAACAAGGAGCCCAGTCACCAGCGCTCCTCTTATTCAGATGACCGCAGGGCAAGAAAGGTTGAAAAAGATTGGCCAGCTAGGGTCAGTTGATTTTATCGCGCAGATTTCGGACTACACGATTCCCAGAGTTTTTCCGACTTCCGCCAGAGTGTCGGCGGCGCGCAAGAGATGTTCGCGTTTGTGGGTGGCGGTGACGATGGCGCGCAGGCGGGCTTGGCCTTCCGCGACCGTGGGGTAACCAACTGCTGGTGCAAATACTCCCGCGTCAAAAAGTTTTCGCGAAAACTCAAACGCTTTCGCCGCTTGGCCCACATGAATGGGGATAATGGGAGTTTCGCTGGCCTTGAACTGGAAACCGCGCTTCTTCAATTCGCGCTTGAAATATTTTGTGTGGGCCCACAATTTTTTCACCAGGCGTTCGCCTTCCGGGGAATCGAGCAAAGTAAATGCCGCCTGGCACGCTGCGGCGGTAGCAGGTGGATGGGAAGTGGAAAACAGAAATGGCCGCGCGCGCAGGTACAGATAATCAATCAGATCGCGCGAGCCGCACACATATCCGCCCATGGAGCCGATAGCCTTGCTCAACGTGCCGACCTGAATGTGCACACGCCCGTGGCAGTTCAGATGGTCGACCGTGCCGCGTCCCCCGCGGCCCAAGACGCCGGAGGAATGCGCGTCGTCAATCATCATGATGCAGTTGTATTTTTCCGCGAGGGTGCACAGTTCCGGCAGCGGTGCAATGTCTCCGTCCATGGAGAAAACACCGTCGGTGATGATCAACTTGTGGCCATTCCAGTTGGCGGTTTCTTCCAGGATGCGTTCGCAATCCCGTACATCTTTGTGTTTGAAAACTTTGATGGTCGCTTTTGACAGCCTTGCGCCATCAATAATCGAAGCGTGATTCAGTTCGTCGGAAATGATGAGATCTTCCTTGCCCAGCACTGCAGAGACCGTTCCGGCATTAGCGGTGAAGCCCGACTGAAACACCACGCACGCTTCCACGTTCTTGAAGCGCGCGATCTGCTCTTCCAGTTCCATGTGCAGCTTCATGGTGCCGGCGATGGTGCGCACCGCGCCGGCGCCGACGCCCAGTTTGCGGGTGGCTTCCAGCGAAGCTTTGCGCAACGCTTTATGAGTGGTCAGCCCCAGATAATTGTTCGACGCCAGGTTGATGATTTCCTTGCCATCGAATTCGCAGACGGGTTTCTGCTCACCATTCAGAACGCGCAGCTTGGGCGCGACCCCTTTGGCGCGCAAATCCTGTAGATGCTCGGAAATGTAGTGCAGCGGAGACTGCTTCGTGGATGTGGCCGCGGTGTCGGACATAAAAAAACTCCTTCGCAAAAGTTATTCGGTTAGGCCCAGGGTCCGTTTGCCGCTAACCCTTAGCGGGGTACTCCATCGGGATACAGCAAAATTTTTCCGGCCAGGCCGCCGCGCAAAAGCTTGAAGGCCTCTTCGAATTTTTCCAGCGAAGTGCGCTCTCCAAACAACGGGTCAAGATTCAGCCGCCCGCCTTTGAGCAGCGCGGTCATCTGCACCCACGTGCCATACATGCGACGGCCGTAGATTCCCTGCACGGTGGCGCCTTTGAAAATTACATCGTTCACCAGATCGAGGGGCACCGACTCGGTTGGAATTCCGAGCAGCGAGGCTCGCCCGCCCGCGCGCAGGGCCGCGAATCCCTGTTGAATCGCGGTGGGATTGCCGGACATTTCCAGTAGCACATCCACCCCGGTACCGGAGGTTTCCGCCAGCACGCGCTTGGCGGCATTTTCCGAGGCCGGATCGATGACCACATCGGCGCCCATTCTCTGCGCCATGGCGCGCCGCTGCGCGTTGGTTTCCGTGGCAAAAACCGTGGAACTGCCGCAGGCTTTGGCTACCGCGATGGCCATCAACCCAATCGGCCCGCAGCCGGTGACCAGCGCCGTTTTTCCTGCAATGTCTCCGGCCAGGACGGTGTGTACGGCGTTCCCCAGGGGATCAAGAATCGCTCCGTAGTGTTCGGGGATCGCGGGATCCAGCTTCCAGATATTCGACGCGGGAATTCTTACGAATTCCGCGAAGGCGCCGTCACGGTCGATGCCGATGATGCGCAGGTTCTGGCAGATGTGCGCTTCGCCCAGCCGGCACTGCTGGCAGTGGCCACAGTTCAAGTGCATTTCGGCGCTGACTTTGTTGCCGGCTTTTACCGCCAGGACGTCGTCGCCTACACGCTCGACCACCCCAACAAATTCGTGGCCCAGCGTCACTGGCGGCTTGATTCGCCCTTGCGACCAGCGATCCCATCCATAGATATGCAGGTCCGTGCCGCAGATCGACGCGGCGGTCACGCGCACCAGCACGTCCGTTGGACCGACGGCCGGCACCGGCGCGGACTCAAACGACAATCCCGCTCCCGCCTGCATCTTGCGCAAGGCATTCATTTGCCCTGACTTAGTTGAAGACATCTGGAGCGTTTCTCCCGTCGAGGCGCAACTTTTGGATGGTAGCACACACGTCTGTAGCATTAGTTTTACACCACAGCGATGCAGGAATCACTTTTAGGCGCATAACCCACGTGATATTCTTTTCCCCCTGTGAACTCCACCGCCACCAAACGACTTACTGCCACGCCGGGCACGGCGCAAATTACTACGCCGGACATCGGCGCTTCGGGCGAGTGGAGAAACAGCTAGACCCATAGCAAAAGTTTCCAACCCACCGCCGAAGCACCTGGCGGTGGGTTTTTTGTTTAACCTGCCCCAGGGAACGCTCCGACGAAATCAGGAGCAGCGAAATGAGCCGCGAAAGCGCTAAGCAGAACGCGAAAAACGAAATGGCTGAAAACGAGAACACGGCGAACACCGGGCTTCCGGCGGGGCGCACCACCAAGTGGCGCGCGGGCGTGTTGGGAGCCACGGGCCTGGTCGGCCAACGCATTGTGAAGCTACTCGCTGATCATCCGTGGTTCGAGCTCACCGAAGTGGCCGCGTCGGAACGCTCTTCCGGCAAACGCTATAGCGAAGCGGCGCGCTGGCATCTGGATTCGCCGATTCCCGCGCGCGCGTGCGACCTGATTGTCAAAAGCCTGGAGCCGACGCTCGAATGCGATTTTGTCTTTTCCGCGCTGGATTCCTCCGTTGCCGGTGAAGCGGAAGAAGATTTCGCGCGCGCCGGCTATCCGGTGGTCAGCAATTCCAAGAACCATCGCATGGATCCCGATGTTCCCCTGCTTATCCCGGAAGTAAACGCGGCGCATCTCGAGGCGATTTCTGTGCAGCAAAAAAAGCGCGGCTACGATCATGGATTCATTGTCACCAATCCGAATTGCTCCACCGCGGGACTGGTACTGGTGCTGAAACCGCTGGCCGACGCCTTTGGCCTGGAAAAAGTTTTTGTCGTGACGCTGCAAGCGGTTTCGGGCGCCGGATATCCGGGCGTGGCCACGCTAGATATTCACGGCAATGTGATTCCGTTCATCAGCGGCGAAGAAGAAAAAATGGAAACGGAGCCGCAAAAATTATTGGGCAAATGGGACGGCTCGCGCTTTGTGGATGCCGGCATCGGCCTCTCCGCGCATTGCAACCGCGTACCGGTGCTCGACGGGCATCTCGAGTGCGTTAGCATCGGCCTCAAAAAAATCGCTTCGTTGCATGAAGTGCAAGAGGCGCTGCGCACTTTTGAAGTGGACGCGCAACTGGCAGGATTGCCTTCGGCGCTGCGTCATCCCATCATCGTGCTCGAGGAAGAAAACCGCCCGCAGCCGCGTCGCGACGTGGACGCAGGTAGCGGTAAGGCCGCGGTCGTCGGCCGGGTGCGCGAATGCCCACTGCTCGATGTGAAGCTCACCTTGCTCTCGCACAACCTTGTGCGCGGAGCAGCCGGCGCCGCGGTGATGAACGCGGAGCTGTTAGCCGTACGAGGATTTTTGAGCTCACGTGTAAATCAAACTCCGTCCGTCGCGGAAGGAGTATCAAAGTAATTTGCAGTTTTAGAGCCGCACTCTTTTTACGAAATAACTCTCGCTTCGCAATTACGCGCCGCAGCGTAGAGTGTCAGCAATTCACACATACGCTGATTCCATCGCGCCAGTTCTGCTGCGCCGCCAAATGACACAATCAGCGCGACGATCTCTTTAGTGGCCGCCGTAACCATAGTGCGCTCCGAGTCGCTGGTGGCGCTTCCGTGAGGACCGGCGGAATCGGAGAAAAGCGGCATTCCTTCCAGATTCAAATCGTATTTGCCAATGCCCTTGTAAGTCTCTCCAGGAAGACCGGCGCGAAAGGTGACAGTGCCGCTCACCGCCGCCAGGTCATAGAGTCCCACGGGCAACCGGCTTTCCACCGATACCAGGTTAATCACATCCACCACCGCATTTATCTGCGGCAGTCCCTTGCCGGCAATGACGCGCCGCAGCAGCGCTTCCGCCGAACCGCGATAGCGCGCCGGATCTTTCCCCAGCGCCTTGTAGCCCGTGCGCGTAGCCAAAACTTGCGCCGATTCCAGCACCGCGCGCGGCTCTGGCAACCGCAAAATCTCTTCCTCGCGCAACTTCAATTCCGCAGTCAGAGCCGCCGGCGTTTCCCGAGCTTCCACCCCGGCAGTCACGCAACCAAGCGCCGCCCGCGCGCACTTCTTCTTTAATCCTTCATCCATTGTTAAGTCAAATTTTCGCATCACCACAACCGTCCATCGAACTCGTCAAAGGGTCACCGATGATTGGGAGGCTAACGACAGTGCATTCAGACGGTTATCGAAAACCATCGGATCAGAATGGTAGGCCCGTGGGGACTCGAACCCCAGACCTCGTCCGTGTCAAGGACGCGCTCTAACCAACTGAGCTACGGGCCTAGATTGGGATTAGATTAGCACGACAAACGGACTAGACCCAGGCAGCCGGAAAAGCGGAAATTGGCCACCAGCACTGCTGCATAGGAAAGCGCCCCAAAAATAAAACAAGGCGGCTCCCCAGAAGCCGCCCTGCAATCACCTGATTTAAGCAAGGTCTAAACCGTGGCTCTGCCGCGGAAAAAGTGGAACAGAATGGAGATAACCGCCAGAACCAACAGGATGTGAATGAAGCCGCTGGTCACGTGGAATGCCGTGAAGCCCAGAAGCCACAGAACCAGGAGAACTCCGGCAATGATCGCTAGCATGTCTAACTCACCTCATCAGAAATTTCGAAGCCACGCGATGAACCATGCGGTGCGACTAGAAGTTTTAGCAAAGGGTGCTTAAACAGTCGATAAGTAGCAATGCTTAAACTTGGGCGAGAATCCCTGTAGGTGGTAGCAGCAGGTGGATGAGCGCTTACGCCAACTTAGGCGACTTTTTCTTGTAGTTTTTGGAGGTGAAAGCCTTGCGCGCCTTGTCCATCATGGCGTCCATGTCCTCGCCCTTGGAAAATACCGCATCCACGCCGGCCGCCCGCGCGGCACGATCCACTTCCGGGCCCCCATGGGCGGTGAGGATGTAAATCGGGGTGGAAGGCGAAGAGGATTTCAACGCTTCGGCGGCTTCCAGACCATTCATGATGGGCATGGATAAATCCAGGATGATCAGGTCGGGCGATAACTCTTCGGCTTTGTTGATGGCGTCCATGCCGTTAACGGCTTCGCCGGCCACGGTGAATTCGGGCTCGGCTTCGAACAGAGCGCGAACAGAAGCGCGAACGCTCTCGGAATCATCGACAATCAGGACCGTGGGCATGGGGTAGTTTGGTGTTTCAAAGATGGCATTCCGCATGGTGAACAATGACAACCACTCATAAGCGATTAGATGCACCTGGCCGCTAGATGTTGGACCGGGAGTGTAGGCCAAATTGGCGCGGCTAGACATACGGGATTCACTGCAGAAGGAAACCCGGGGTAGATCGGTTTTCTGACAACTGTTTCCCTTATGCGGGAGAGCTATCCAACCCAAATTCTTTGTGGGTGGCGATCAGCGCTTTGGTCACCGCCGAGTCTTCCACCACGAAAGAGATGTTGCTCTCCGAAGAGCCTTGGGCGATGGCGATGAGGTTCACGCTTTCGCGGCCCATAGCCACAAAGGTGCGCCCGGCCACGCCCGGAGTGCCGCGCATGTTTTCTCCCACCACGGCGACGATGGCGATGTTGTTGACAACGGTAACGTGTTCGACTTTGTGGTGGGCAAGGTCCTGGGCGAATTCTTTGCGGAGGGCATCCATGGTGCGCGCGGCATCTACGGCGGAAACGATGAAGCAGATGTCATTTTGCGAGGACGACTGCGAAATCAGCAGCACGTTGGCACGGAGCTCTGCGGTGGTGGAGAAAGTGCGGCCGACAACATCAGGCAATCCCACAATGCCTGGGCCGCCAACGGCGATAAGCGCGACGTCGCGAATAGCGGTGAGGGCTTTCACTCCGCCGCCGATGCTGCGGCCCGCGGGAGTAATTTTTGTGCCCAACTTGTCGGGAGCAAAACTGTTGCGAATCCACACGGTGATGCCGGCTTCTATCACCGGATTTAACGTTTTGGGATGCAGGACCTTCGCGCCAAAGTAGGCGAGCTCGGCAGCCTCACGGTAAGAAATTTCCGGAATGGTGCGCGCTTCGGGGACCAGTCGAGGGTCGGCGGTGAGGACACCATCGACGTCGGTCCAGATGACCACTTCGTTGGCATCCATGGCCGCGCCCAGAATCGTGGCTGAGTAGTCGGAACCGCCGCGGCCGAGGGTGGTGAGCTTGCCATCTTCGGTGGAGCCGATAAATCCCGTGACCACGGGAACGGTACCGCGGGCAAGCAGAGGCCGCAGCCTAGCCTGGGCGCGCCGGCGGGTTAAATCCATGCGCGGCTCGGCGCCACCGTGATAGGCGTCGGTTACGATGAGCTCGGTAGCCTCGATGGATTCGCTGCCGAGGCCGAGAGCCTTCACCGCTTCCGCCACGATGGGTGCCGAAAGACGCTCGCCCAGGCTGGAAATTTCGTCCAGTGTCCGGGGCGTCAGTTCGCGAAGGAGCGCGGTCCCATCGCACAGGCGGCGAGCTTCCGCAAGCACGCTATCCAGTCTTTGCATCACGCGCTCGCGCGCAGGTGCGTCCTTAATGAGAGTTTCCAGCGCGGATGCGTGTTGCCCGCGCAAAACTTTCACCAGGTTGGCGCCTTCATTAGAATCGCCGGTGGCGGCTTTTTTGGCGGCATCAATCAGGCGGTTGGTCACGCCGCTCATGGCGGAGACCACCACGACGCACTGATCTCTTTTGGCGGCCGCGGCGATGATTTGCGCGGTACGCGCGATGCACGCGGCATCGCCCACCGAAGTGCCTCCAAATTTCATTACCTGTAGCCTGGTGCTCATGCAACTCCTCAACTTGCCGAAAATACCAATGCCCAACGAGACTCGCGGAAGTCGCTACTTAACATTGCTGAATGCTCTTTTTCGAGTATACGAGAATCGCCCAAGCGTAGCGCCAGCGACGAGGCAGGTCCGTGCGTGGTGATAAATGAAGCTGAGTACACAAGGTTTCAATATTTATTCGTGCCAGGAGCAGTCGGGAGAGCTGCACACCCAATTGGGCACGCTCAAGATCTGGAGCAAGACACCCAAACTTCGAACTCGAACCTCGATTGCTTTGGGTAGTTGAAGCCAAGAATTGAGACCTAGGGTCCCGTATACACAGCTTCCTTACAGTGGGTCGGAATTCCTTGAGCATCGAGGTCAGTAAAGCGCCTGTCCATAAAACGCTGACGGTCGCCTTTCCAAAGCTGGAGGCGCCTAGGGCAACACGGCGGTCGCAGCGCTGCGTAAAACCGTCAGGAAATTCGGACTGGCGCAAAGGGGCAGAACCGAGCGCGGCAGGCGAGTCTACTACAGCGCGTTTTCAAGTCAGACTGGAGAATTGCGTGGGGTTAAGCCTGTGCGACCGGTTGCGTCCGTTCGTTCGGTTGAGGCCCCAGCAACCGGATGCTATCCTGCGTGCATGGCGGATCCTGTCGTTTCGCCCCCGGAAATTGCGCGAATTCAGCCTCTCGACCAGTCTCGCCGGCAGTTAGAGGCGTTGCTGGAGGTGAGCGAAGCTATCGCCCAGCAACGCCACCTGCCCGCCCTTTTCCATGAGCTCTCCGAGCGCCTGCACTGGGTGGTGGAGTTCGACTTCCTCACCTTGGTCTTGCACGATCCCGTCCGTAACGTGATGCGGTTGCACATCCTGGAAACGCGCGTACCCACCGACAAAGTTGCGGGGAAAGAGTCGCCCATCGAAGGCCACCCGGCAGGATGGGTGTGGCAATCGCAACAACCTTTGGTGGTAAGCGACGAGGACACCCGCTACCCGGCGTTTTTGCAGATGCTGCGGGAAGCCGGGGTGCATTCGCTGGCCATGGTGCCGCTGACCACCGCGCAACGACCTCTGGGAGCCATGGGATTCGGCACGCTCCTGCCGCAAAAGATTACTGACACCGAGCTCACCTTTATGCAGCGAGTAGCCAGCCAGGTGGCCGTGGCGGTGGACAACGCGCTGAACCTGGAAACTTCGCAGGCCTACCAGGGGCAGCTGTCGGAAGAGCGCGACCGCCTGCGCGTATTGCTGGAAATAAATAACGTGCTGGTCAGCAGCCGCGAGTTGCCGGAACTTTTTCGGGGCATCGTTTCCACGTTGGAGCGTGTGATTCATCATGACTACACGAGCCTGGCGCTATTGAGCCCGGAGACGGGGCTGCTGAAAATTTATGCGCTGGATTTTCCAGGACGAGAAGGACTGATTAAAAACGAAGTGACCATTCCGCGGGAGATATCGCCAGCGGGTGATGCCATAGCCAGCGGCAAGCCGATATGCGCGCGCGGCACGGAACTGGATCGCTATCCCAGTGAGGTCATGCGCATTCTGCGGCAGGAGGGCATCCAGACGATCTGCTGCATGCCGCTGATTACCAGGGGGCGCACGTTTGGGACCTTGAATGTAGCGAGCCGGCGGATGGATGCCTTTCCGGGGCGGGATCTGGAGCTGTTGCAGCAAGTCGGGGCGCAAATCGCCATTGCGGTGGAAAATGCCCTGGCGTTCAAGGAAATAGACGCCCTGAAGGACAAATTGTCGGAAGAGAAACTTTACCTGGAAGAGGAAATTCGCAGCGAGTTTAATTTTGAAGAAATTATTGGCGATGCTCCGCTCCTGAAGCGCGCGCTGGCGCAGGTGGAAGTCGTGGCTCCCACCGATACGGCGGTTTTGATTCTTGGCGACACCGGCACGGGCAAGGAACTTATCGCGCGAGCCATTCACAATTTGAGTCCCCGGCGGCAGCGCACGTTTGTGAAAATCAATTGCGCGGCGATACCCAGCGGCTTGCTGGAGTCTGAACTATTCGGCCACGAACGGGGTGCGTTTACCGGCGCGTTGAACCAGAAGATCGGGCGCTTTGAACTGGCTGACCGGGGCACACTCTTCCTCGATGAGGTCGGCGACCTGCCCACAGAATTGCAGCCGAAATTACTGCGCGTTTTGCAGGAGCAGGAATTCGAACGGCTGGGCAGCAATCGCACGATTAAGGTGGATGTTCGCGTGGTGGCGGCGACCAATCAGGATCTGTCGCGGCAAGTAGCGGACCGCACTTTTCGCAGCGATCTTTATTACCGCTTGAATGTTTTCCCTATACAGATTCCCGCGCTACGCGAACGCCGCGAAGATATTCCGCTGCTGGTGCGTTACTTCGTGCAGAAATTCAGCCGCCGGCTCAACAAAATTGTGGAATATGTGCCCGCGGAGGCGATGAATGCGCTGGCCGATTATGGCTGGCCGGGTAACGTGCGTGAACTGGAGAATTTCATCGAGCGCGCCGTACTGCTTTCGCCGGGAAAAGAACTGCGCGTGCCGGTTCCAGAGTTGCTGACGGAGGCGACCGCGGGTGAGAACGCGTCGCGAGCTGCCGCCAAAGCGGCTGATTTCGGAATGGGCAATACTGCGTCTCCGGGTGCCGCGGACGGCGCCGATGCCTCGCGCCTCGCCGCTATTTCGACGCTGGAACAGGCCGAACGGGATCATATCCTGCGTGCATTGCAACAAACACAGTGGCGAATTGGCGGCCCCAAGGGCGCGGCCGCCTTGCTGGATATGAAGCGGACCACACTTCAAGCCCGCATGCGGAAATTAAATATCCGGCGCCCGGTCTAAGCCGGCCGCTTACTCTGAAAGTTTCCTTTCACGGACATTTCAACCGAACAGCGGACGACAATCTGCGCAACGCAGGCTACAATTGAGAAGCCCATTTGCAGGCAGTTAACACGCCCTTACTAAACGCCACAGGAGAACTGTACTCATGAAGCGCGCGCTAATTACCGGCATCACCGGGCAGGACGGTTCTTATCTAGCCGAACTGCTGCTTTCCAAGGGTTACGAAGTCCATGGCATCATCCGGCGCTCCAGCACGTTTAACACCCAGCGCATCGACCACATCTACCAGGATCCCAACGATCCAAACGCACGACTTTTTTTGCACCACGGCGATTTGTCGAGCACGGAGTGGATCCTAAGCTTGATTTACAGCCTAGCGCCAGAGGAGCTGTACCATCTGGCGGCGCAAAGCCACGTGCGCGTCAGTTTTGATGTTCCGGAATACACTGGCGACATTACCGGCATGGGAACCACGCGGTTGCTCGAAGCGGTGCGGCGCAGCGGATGCAAAACGCGCTTCTATCAGGCCTCCAGTTCGGAGATGTTTGGAGCGGCTGCAGCCCCGCAAAATGAGCAGACGCAATTCGAGCCGCGCAGCCCTTACGCGGCCGCAAAAATTTACGGTTATTGGATGACCAAGATTTATCGCGAAGGCTACGGGATGCACGCGTCGAACGGAATTCTTTTCAATCACGAGAGTCCGCGACGGGGCGAAACGTTTGTGACGCGCAAGATTACGCGTGGTGTTGCGAATATTCTAGCAGGCAGGGAAAACGCCCTGTACCTTGGCAACCTGGATTCACGACGCGATTGGGGTTACGCACCGGAATATGTGGAGGCCATTTACCAGGTGGTGCAACAGGATACCGCCGACGACTTTGTAATCGGCACGGGTGAAGCGCACTCGGTGAAAGAGTTTGTGCAGGAAGCATTCACTTACGCGGGGCTGGACTGGCAGAAATACGTGAAGATTTCCGACCGCTACTTCCGCCCGCTGGAAGTAGATACGCTGATCGCCGATACGGCCAAGACCCGTGCAAAACTTGGCTGGGAAGCGCGCATCATGTTCCACGACCTGGTAGCCATCATGGTGGACGCCGATATCGAGGCGCTGGGGCTGAAATCGCCCGGCCGCGGCAAAACTATCCTGGAAGAAAAAATCGGCCCGTGGAATCGCTGGCACAATTCCGTAGTGCGCGTGGCGCAAGCGGTGCAGGGCCAGGCGTCACACTAAATTTCGTTCTGCAATTCAAAACTCAAATAGATCGTAACGGCGGGGACCTATGGGTTTTTGGGAAAATCGGCGTGTGGTTGTCACCGGAGGACATGGCTTCCTCGGGTCGTTCGTGGTGGAAAAACTGCGCGCCGCGGGGGTCAAGGAAGTGGTTGTTCCGCGCAGCAAAACTCACGACTTGCGCATTCAAACGGAAGCGCTGCGGCTGTACACCGATTCGAAACCGGACGTCGTGATCCATCTAGCGGCAGTAGTGGGCGGCATCGGCGCCAACCGCGAAAACCCGGGATTATTCTTTTACGACAACGCCATCATGGGCCTGAATCTGATCGAGGCCGGGCGTATCGCCGGCATCGAAAAATTCGTCTGCGTGGGCACGATTTGTTCCTATCCAAAGTTCACGCCCGTGCCATTTCGCGAGGAAGATTTCTGGAACGGGTATCCGGAAGAGACCAACGCACCCTATGGAATCGCCAAGAAGATGCTCTTGGTACAGCTGCAGGCGTACAGGGAGCAGTACGGTTTCAACGGGATTTATCTGACACCGGTGAATTTGTACGGACCGCGCGATAATTTCGATCTGCAAAGCTCGCATGTTATACCTGCACTTATCCGCAAGTGCATCGAAGCAAAACGGAACGGCGCCGCGGAAATCGAAGCGTGGGGCACAGGCAATGCCACTCGGGAATTTTTGTACGTGGAAGATGCCGCGGAAGGAATCGTGACGGCCGCTGAAAAATACAACAAACCGGATTTTGTGAATCTGGGATCAGGCCAGGAGATAAGCGTCCGTGATTTGCTGGAGACGATAAAAACGCTGGTCGGCTGCGACGCCAAAATCCGCTGGAACGCCAACAAACCCGACGGGCAACCACGGCGTTCCCTAGACACCACTCGCGCCTCAAAAGAGTTCGGATGGAGAGCCATCACACCATTGCCCATGGGACTAGACGCAACAATACGTTGGTATGTCAAAGACCTTGGGGAGCCCCGGCGCTTACTCACGACCGAGTGATTGGAAAACTCACGGACTGCGAATGGGGAATGAACCCATAATTTCGAGGAAAGGCCTTACTTTGGCCTCTGACAATACGCAACCGCTTGCCAATTGAATTCTTCGTGGGTGCTTATGTCGAGCAACGTCGGAGTTTCGGTGATTATCGTCAATAGGAATGGCGCAGACCACTTACGCTGGTGTTTGCCGAGTCTACGGTCGCAATCGCTCCAGCCCTTAGAGATCATCGTGGTTGACAACGACTCGTCCGATGAATCGGCTGAAGTAGCAGGAAGTTTTGGCGCTCGCTGGATCTCTTTAGGAACCAATATGGGACTCGCATCTGCGTTGAATTGCGGTGCGCAAGCTGCGCTAGGTAATCTACTTCTTTTTGTCAACAATGATATGAAGTTTGATGCAGAATTTGTGAGGGCGTTGGCCAGACCGCTGGAAAGCAACGAACAACTTTTTGCGACAGACGCTATGCAATTTAACTGGGATGGCACCGCTCGCAGGCATATGGCCACACGTTTGACGAGGGATTCAGATCGCAGCGCTGCTCTTACGAAGTTAGTGCCCGGGTTATACTTTTACCCGCAAGAAGAAGCTGCGCACTCGTATGTTTTTATGGGGTCGGCCGCATGTATGATGGCGCGAAAAGTTCTTTTCGAAAGGTTAAATGGATTTGACCACCGTCTCCCTTTCGGATACGAGGACGTCGAGATTTGTTGGCGAGCGTGGATCCACGGCTGGAGAACGCTATACGTCTCCGACGCCATCTGTTGGCATCGGGTGGGAGGCTCAGCGCGATCCCAGAGCGCTGAGCGATTAGGCTTCCGCGGGGTCCTGAAGGGCCGACTGATATTTGCGACAAAGCTACTCTCCTCGCGTTTTGCGTTTCGCACATGGTTGGTTTCTGCTATTGGCCTCGCGAAAGACATCATAAATCTAAGATGGAAGTGTGCTTTCGACCGTATGAGCGTCCTGATCAGCACGTTCGTTCTAATACCTGCGCTCCTTAGAGAGAAGAAATCACTTTTTAACACTGCAGGGAGTTCTCCAGGGAAGCACCTCGAGCTAATGCTTCGACTCACTGACAATCGGCACATTCCCAATTGAATGTAGGAAATTCTGATACTTATTGCGCTGCTAGATTTTTGTAAAATTAGGGACCTTCAATGAGTAGCTTGAAATGAAAATGATTGCCCTGAAACTGTTGCGGTATGGCAAGTGCTACTACGACTTGACCTTCGGCAGTCGACCCCAGAGTTTAGAAGACGTAATTGATTACTGCGTTGACCGGCCAGTGTTGATAGGTCAAGTGCGGTCTGAAATTCTGCCACTTGCAAGATTGCTGAAAACTTCCGGACCCAAGCGCAGTTTGGAGATCGGAACGAACTACGGCGGCACGCTGTTTCTGCTGTGTGCCCTGTCGCCGCCAGACGCTACCATCATCAGCCTCGATCTCCCCAAGGGAGCATTCGGCGGTGGCTATCCGGTTAGAAAAATTCCTCTTTTCCGGCGGTTTGCGCGAGGAAATCAGCGACTGCACCTTATCCGATCGGATTCACACTGTGAGAAAACTAAAAATAGAATCATGCAAGTTCTCAATGGCGAGCGACTGGATTATTTATTTGTCGATGCAGACCACACTTATTCAGGTGTTCAACAGGACTTTAGCATGTACTCTCCACTGGTGCGAAGCGGTGGCATAGTGGCATTCCACGATATTGTCACTCATGGGGAACACACCAAATGCGAGGTAGCCAGTTTTTGGCGCGACATCAAGAATCGCTATCGGCACCTAGAATTTGTAGAACAGCCCCCACCCGGGTCTCAGCCGTTGGCCGTCACCGGCGCACGCATGGAAACCTCCGGAATAGGAGTCATATTTATACCCTAATCGCTCTCGCCTGGAACCTTCCGACGCCAAAGATAGCGCGCGACCTTGGCGAGATTTTTGCACCCAGCATTGGTAATAAGTTCGCCAACATTTAAACATGTCAAAATTCTTTATCACGACGCTAATAGATACGTATAACCACGAACGATACATCGAAGATTCCATTAACAGCGTCCTCCATCAGGGCCTAGCGGCGTCTGAAATGGAAGTTCTCGTCGTAGACGATGGTTCTACCGATCGAACTGCAGACATTGTTCATAAATTTGCACCCCGAGTGCGACTGTTACAAAAACCCAACGGTGGACAGGCCTCTGCATTTAACGTCGGCATTTCTGAATCATGTGGACAAATTCTATTTTTTTTAGACGGGGATGACTGGTGGGCTCCTGGGAAGGTTGCTGCAGTTTCAAAAGCTTTTGCGGAAAATCCCGCTGTCGGTTTGGTTGGACATGGGATTAGTGAGGTCTATCCTGATGGTCACACGCGTGTCGAGGTGCCGCGCGAGGTTTGCAATTTCCGGATCACTTCACCAGACGCGGCTAGATCGTTTCGCCTGCGTAGGGGCTTCTTGGGTACAAGTCGCATGGCGTACCGGAGAGAAGTTCTCAATCGGGTTGGAAGCGTACCAGAAGCCCTCACATTCGAAGCCGACGAATATCTTTTTACACTTGCGGGACTTTTTGCTGACGTGATGATTCTGCCGGAATCATTTACTTTTTACCGACGACATGATGCTAATTTATTTCAACTTACAAATGGGGATGCTTCCGCAGTTTGGAGAAAGCAAAGAGTTCTAGTGGCTCTAGCCCAATCGCTCCGGGAACAATTCGAGAAATACAAAGTACCGCTTGCTATCTCGCAAGTTGTTTTAGAGTGTCTCGACGTTGAAGCGGACTTGCTAAGACTCGCTGTGCAAGCCGGGACGCCATGGGATACGGTATCAACTGAACTACAAGCTATGCGAGTTTTTCACGCGAGCGCGTCCATGAAGCAGCGCCTGTTTTCTTATCTGAGGCTAGTTCCGGCAGCGTTTTTACCTTCAAGGACTTACTATCGGTGGCGTCGTTCTATTACCCAATTGGATTTCTATCAACATTTCCGGCACAGGTACTTTCCTTTCCCGGTTCAACCGCACGTAGAGAGACGCGAAAAAGAAGCCCCTTGAATTTACAAGACTAACTGAAAGGGACCGCGGAAGCTGATCAACCTAGCAAATTTGGTCGGTAGAGCGCATTGCAATGATTTCGCTTGGCATTAACTATTCGAGAATGCACGATTCCTCAGCTTGTATAGTGCGTGACGGTGAACTTGTGTTTGCTATGGCAGAAGAACGTGTCAGTCGACTGAAACATGATGCGGGATTTCCTCGACTTGCAATTCAGGCATGCCTAGACTTCACGCGTATTGGTGCAGAACAAATCGACGACGTATGCTTCGGTTGGTCGAAACCGTGGCCGGGATTTCGTCACGATTTAAAATGCCTCGCTACCGGCCAACTGCCTCTAAATTATTTGAACATTTTGACGACCACCGTGCACTTTCTTACCACCTGGCACCAGCGCGGGGGAGCAAAGCCCTTCGCCCAGCACTTTGGTAAAGTAAAAGCACGTATACGTTACGTGGATCATCATCTGGCGCACGCTATCAGTGCGTACGCCTATTCGGGATTTGACGATGCAGCGGTGGTGGTGATGGATGGCCGCGGCGCGTGGGAAGCCACTTCCATCTGGCACGGGCTCGATGGCCGCCTCGAGCATATTCTGACTATCCCATTTCCAAATTCCGTCGGTTATTTCTTCAGCGAGATGACCGAATTTCTGGGTTTTCAACGGAACAGCGACGAATGGAAAGTAATGGGCCTCGCTCCGTACGGCCAACCGGGAGTGGATTTAAGCCCCTTTATCGATTTGCGCGCGAGCCCATATTGTGTGCACAGCAATAAATTGGTTGTGGCGGGCGCAGACCCTTTCGCTGAAATGAAGAGATTTCTTGGCCCGATGCGTGTGGCCGAAAGCGAAATTACCGACCATCATAAGAATGTGGCGTACGCCGCGCAGGAAGCGTGCGAGATAGCGATAATGAGCGTGGTGCGTCTGGCCCTGCAGAAAACTGGCAGCCGCAATCTATGTATGGCCGGGGGAGTGGCGTTAAATTCCAAGGCCAACGGAAAAATCGCGGCCTCCGGGCTGGTGGATAAATTCTTTGTGCAGCCAGCAGCCTCCGACGACGGTGTTGCGCTCGGCGCGGCGCTCGCTCCGTATCTGGATTCCGGAGGAAAACTCCCTATTCGCCAAATGCGCCACGCCTACTTAGGCCCTGCTTTTGACGATGCGGTCATAGAGACGGCACTGCAGACCTACAAATTGCGCTATACCCGACTAGCGGACGTCGCTTCTGTTGTTGCTGGGCTTCTTGCCGAAGGCAAAATCATCGGTTGGTTTCAGGGACGCATGGAGTTTGGTCCGCGGGCATTGGGCGGCCGTTCGATTCTCGCTGATCCTCGGGACCCGGAAATGAACGCCAAAGTGAACAACGCGGTAAAATTTCGCGAATGGTGGCGGCCCTTTGCGCCTTCCTTCAAAAAGGAAGCGGCGGCGGAGTTCCTGGAGAGTGCCACGGATTCGCCATTTATGATTCTCACCGCGCAAGTGCGGCCGGAAAAACGCGCCATTATCCCATCGGTTACGCACGTGGATGGCAGCGCTCGTCCGCAGACGGTCGAAAAGGAAATCAACCCGCTGTACTGGCGGCTTATCGACGAATTTGGCAAGCGCACCGGCGTACCGGTGATCATGAATACCTCTTTCAATCTGCGTGGAGAAGCCATCGTGTATACACCCACCGATGCGGTACGGACTTTTTTCAGTTCGGGGATGGACGCGTTGTGCATCGGCAGTTTCCTGGTGGAGAAATAACTTGAAAGCGCAAGATAGTCGGTTAGGCAAGGCCTTCCTGCGATTCGCTTCGCCCTTGGCCAACTTTCGCCGTCTTCCCGTGATTGGTCCTTGGTTGCGGTGGGCCGGAGCAAAGGTTGTTCCGCGCGATTCTCTCACCTGGGTGCAGATCCAACATGGAGCCGCCAAGGGGATCTGGATGCACCTGAATCCTCGCACTGGCCGGGACTATTTTAACGGCAACGTGGAGCCCGAAGTTCAGGCAGTACTGCAGGAGTATTTGCGTGTGGGAATGACTTTTTATGATGTGGGCGCGAATATTGGTTTTTTTTCCTTGCTGGCTGCACGGTTGGTTGGTGCGCGCGGCCGGGTGATCGCGTTCGAAGCCGATCCTGAGATTGCCGCGCGTCTTCGTGAACATGTGGCGCGAAATGATAGTGCACCGATTTCCGTGGAAGAAAAGGCGGTATGGTCTTCGGCCGCTCCTGTGTTCTTCGCACGCGCGGACACGAGTCTTTCTCCTGACCGCGGCCTTGGGCATGTTGTAGGCGCCGTCGCGACGGAAACTGCTCATGGAACTATTCACGTGGGGACGGTTGTTCTGGACGAATATGCCGCCAGAGTTTGCGCGCCGGACTTTATCAAGTGCGATGTCGAAGGCGCGGAAGTAGAAGTATTTTGCGGTGCGCGGAATATCCTAATGAAAAAAAAACCCATTATTCTTTGCGAAATGCACGGAGAAGAAAAACGGCAGGCATTGCTGGAAGAATTCGCTCGACTCGCCTACCGTTGCGAACCATGCGGCAAGGATCATGTCTTGGCAATGCCGTCCCGCTAGAGAAAGGGGCCAGCTCACCACTTCTTTGCGAGTACCGCGACAATCTTCGAAAGCGCATCCAGATCCCGGGTGTCGATTACTTCGCCGGGCGAATGCGAGTAGCGCAACGGCCAGCTGAGCGGAACGTCCACCGTCCCGTACCGTACAAATACCGCGCCGTCATTTCCGCCACCGGTCACCCCGTATTGCACGGGTATTTTATTTTCGTGGGCCAATTTCACTACGCGGTCCACGAACTGGCGCGGCGCGACATTTGAATTGTCCACCGCGCGAATCACGAAACCCTTGCCAATTTCGGCGTCTGCGAAGCGCTTGGATTCGATGGGTGAATCAGAGCTCACGAACGTATCGATGGCAAAGACAAAATCGGGAGAAGTTCCCTCTTTTGCAGCGCGCTCGGCATAGGCGGCCGCGCCGTTCAAGCCGACTTCCTCTTCGGTGGACCACACGAATGTAACCTGGCGGTCGGCCAAATCCTGGCCTAATGCTTTTGCCGCCTCGATCAACGCCGCGCAGCCGACGCGGTCATCAAAACTGCGCGCATTCGCGCGCGTGGCAATAAGCGGCCGGTACTTTTTGGGAACGGTGGCCCAGTCGCCTACCTTGATCCCGAGATTTTGCGTTTCTTCCGCGGAATGCGTACCTACATACAGGTGTACGGCATCGTCCATGGCTTTCGGGCCGCGCGGCCATTCGAATTTCGGCTGATCCCAGTTCGCGGGCAACTCCAGCACGCCGCCCACGGAACTGCCGTCCGATTTTTGCACCAGCACCACATGTCCCAGGAAATATTCCGTGTAGCCGCCGCCGAGTACATCTACCAGCAGGCGGCCATCAGGCTCGATGGAGCGCACCTGGTAGCCAATCTCGTCCATGTGCGCGATAAAAACTATTTTTGGAGCGGTGGAATTCTGACTGGCCTTACCCATTCTCAAAACCAGATTGCCGGCGGGGTCTGTTTCTGGCTTGGCCCACGACGGCAAGAGTTTTTTCACCTGCTCCCTAACTTTGCCTTCGTGCCCGCTCACACCGTAGGCTTCTGTAAGCAGCCCAATGAGCGGTGGCCCACAGTCTGCGCATGCCCCGGTTCCACCTCCACCGACACCTTCGGTGGGGGCCTCTCCCGTCGCATACTGATAGAGCACCGCTCCAAGCTGAGAGACATCCTTGGAACTTAGCGACTCCGCAGGCGTCACGGGGTAAAGACTGGCTACGCCAATGTGTGCGAACCGGGCCGGCAGTGGCGTTGGTTTTGCGTAACTCGCCATCACTGGAGCGGCAGCACTCACCGACGTCACCGCAACATGTTGGGCGTCACCTATTTTTTTAATTTCCCCAGCCAAGCCACTGAGCGCGGCGGAAGCAGCTGATGTTGCTACTAAGACGCCGGCACCCAATTTGAATGCGGCCTTCGCCGGAGTGGCACTTTTTGCGTCGTCGTTGCGCGAGAGAAACAAGCGGCCCACATAAATCATTTCATCGGGATGGAATTCATTCAGCAAACGGTCCAGTCCGCGCCCGCCGGTCCATTGCTGAGCGGCGAATGCGACCGTTAGTGTTCCGGGCGATTTGCCAGGATAGACTTTTAGCGTTTGCAGCAATTCGGTCAGCACTACGCAGCCGATGCGGTCGCCAATCGCGGGCGATGCCAGTTCGTCTGTACCCAGCTTTAGCGCATCACGCGCTAGAGAAATCGGATCCAGCAAATCCACGCCTGCCGCGCGAACTTCTTCAACACTGGCCGCACCGATGTCCACATACATTTCATCGGGGTGCGCCATCGTGGGAGAGTTCTGGCGTCCGGGCTGAAGATGGACAGAGAGGCCAGTAAAAACGCCGGGGATTTTTTTACCGTCGCGCGCTACCACCCATACCGGCTGTGCGGCATGCAACAAATCAAAAACACCGTTAGGCGCGCGTTGCGGCAATCGCTGGACTCGCAGGAAACCGTCAGAGGTGATTTCGCTGACCACGTAGCCCGGCTCGTCCATGGGCGTGACAATCATGCGATGGGGTGCTCCGGATCCGATGGTTACGTAGACGTTTCCCAAGTTATCGGTGTGGGGCGACCAGTCCTTGAGCGTCTTGCGGATCTCCGTGGCCAATTCCTCCTCGTAGCCGCTTACGGCCGGCGTGGCTAGAAAAGTATCGGTCACGCTCATGCCGCCGGAATATTGCGCCACCAAAGGGTTCGCGGCACTTAACGAGACAAACGCGCCTATTATTCCGAAGAAAAAGGACGAATGCCTTTTCATAAATTCCCCCTGGTCAAAACTGAGGATCAATTCTTGGAAACCCGACTTACCTGCATAGGGCTTCGATCAGCAACTCTTTTCTTTCCTGCGCAAACTCAGTGAGGGGCTGCAGCGAGGCGAAGTAGCCGCCAAGCGCGGCAGCCGCCAAAAATGCGAATGATTCCGCCGGCAGCCAGGGGTTCCCGAGCCAGCGGCCGGCCGATAGCACCAGCGCCGAGATGCCCCCCATGAGCAATTGAATGCCAAACATAATCCATATCGCCACGCCGGAATTTCTCTGGCTGCGCATAGAGCCAAACTCCAGTTTGCGAGGAAACCTCAAGGAAGCCCAGTTCGCAATCGGTAACTGGCCCGCGACGGTGAAGACCAGCGCAATGATTGTCGCGCACAAGGCGGGAACAGAGGGAAGTCCGAGACGCCAGGCCAGCACCCCGCCGGAGATCGCTACCTCGCAAACAATTATCGTTGCGAAGAGCAGATTCTTGCCCACAAAGATATCCTGAAATCTCAGGGGCGCCGTGAAATACGTCTGAATGCCGCGACCCTCATAGGCGAAGACGTTATAAGCGGGACCCATCAGCACCAGAATGGTATAGGCCATCATGCCCGGGAAAAAAGTATCGACGCTTACACCTTTGCCGCCAAAAATCGGATGCTTGCCGGCAAATTGTGAGCTGAAAAAGAGAATTTGCACCGGCGGAAGGATCAGCAATAGAAATGCGAAGCCGTTGCGCACCAGATAGAAATATTCTTTTCGTACCATGGCGCCGACCGCCGGCGACAGTAGGCCAAAGAAATTTCTCCAGTCACGAGCGAGGCCGGCACTGCCGACCGTTTCGGATGAGTCAGGCGCTGCTTTCTTGACCGGCCCGGACGAATCGCTAAGTTCCTCGCCGCGATACTGGGCGACAAAGCGTTGCCATAGCAACAGAGAAAAAAATGCAATGAACATCGCCAGGCCGCAAAACCCTATAGCGACATCGGTAAGATCGTGCCGGATGGAGCCGGTAACAAACCTTGCCGCCAGGGATGGCGGGAAAGGCGAGAGATACTTGGTCATCTCCAGCAAGGCGGCCGGATTGGCCCTGCCGGCAAATCTTCTTTGCATCGGCGAAATAAATTGCAGCGAAAACATGGCCAGCAGGAAAAGAGCAAAAAATATTTCACGAGAGCGGCGGCGCGCCAGCAGCCGTTCGAGCCAGGAGCCCACGAGGCGCTCAAGGGTGACGTTCAGCAGAATGAAGAGAATCAGCAACACCAGCACCGCGGGCAAGGCGCTGGGCATGGCTACAGTGATGCCCGCGGACAGCGCCAACAGCCAGCACATGGATGCAAGGGCAGGAAAATCGGCCAGTCCATATGCCAGGCCGATTAAATAAAAGGCCGTGGCGCTAAACGGAAACCGCAGCAGGCTGCGAAATTCAAATTTCGAACCGAAGCCGGCGGCGAAAATCGGAATCATCTGCCAAAAAACAAATATGGCCCAGAGCAATGCGCTGAGCCACTGCAGCCGGCCGCCTGAAACAAACGTGTAACCCGCGAAGTAAAACCCCACGGTAGGTCCGCATATCAGCGCCGCGCCAAACAACGAGGCGAAAGCCATGCCGATCAAATCAGCGGCATTGTTTTTCTTTCGCAGGCCGTTGCGCAAAATTCGCCAACGAAGCTTAGCCACCAGCGCGATTTGTTGGGCGAGGCTTACCGGGCCAGCTACTTCAGCCATGATAGCTCGTCTAACTGGGATTCCGAGCCGTGCTGCCCGACGATGGAAAGGAATATCTGTTCGAGTGTGGTTTTGCCGCCTTCATCGCCGGGAATACCGGCGCGCAATTCCTGCAGAGAGCCTTGAGCCACCAAGCGGCCTTTGTGGATGATGGCAATGTGGCTGCACAGGCGCTCCACAATTTCCATCACATGAGAGGTCAGAAAAATTGTTACGCCGCGCTCCGCCATTCTTCCGAGCAAAGCCTTCAAGGCGCCTGCGGCCAGCGCATCCACGCCTTCGAAGGGCTCATCCAGAAATAAAATCCGCGGACCGTGTATCACGGCGGCGGCCAGCGCGAGTTTCTTCTGCATGCCGTGGGAGTAATCCACGATCATCGTTTTTGGGCGGTCCGCCAATTGCATGAACTCGAGCAACTCTTGTGCTCGCTGATCAGTGGTAGTTTGGTCGAGACCGTACATGCGCCCTACAAAACGCAAATAGTCGGAGCCGGTGAGTCGCTCGAAAAGCCCCATGCCTTCGGGAACTACGCCGATCAGTCGTTTCACTTCCACCGGGTGGGTTGCGAAATCCATGCCCAACAGTTCCACGCGGCCGGCGCTGGGCGCCAGCAATCCCGTCAGCATTTTTATGGTCGTGGATTTGCCGGCGCCGTTGGGACCCAGAAAACCAAAAAACTGCCCGGCTGTTACCTGGAGGTCTATGCCGTCCACCGCCACGAGATTTCCAAATCGCCTGCTCAGTTTTTCCGTGCGGATTGCGACATCCGTCATATTGCTCCGTGTAGGTACGCAGAAAACTCTAGCACGACTGTGAGGTAAGTCTGGTAGCAGACAACGTCACTGAAGTTCGTTCGGATTTCGGGATTCGCTGGCGTTAAACTTTTCCAGTGACGCTAGGTCTTTCCGCGTGAGTGGACGGCTGTGAATCCTTGGCCGGCAACGGCGCCAGCATGGCTGCTAGTTCTACGCGAAACACCGCGCCGCCACGCTGTCCGTTGTAGCAGAAAATTTTTCCGCCGTGCTCCTCCATGATCCCAAAACAGATGCTCAATCCCAGACCAGTGCCTTTTCCGACCGGCTTGGTGGTGTAGAAAGGATCGAAGACCCGGTGGGGTTCCTTCATTCCCGGACCGGAGTCCGTGAACATGACCACCACGTTGCCGCGATTGCGCATGGTCTTGATGGTCAGCACGCCACCACTGGCACCTTCCATGGCGTCCACGGCATTGCTGATGATATTGAAAAATACCTGCATCAATTGATTGCCATCACCGCGGACACTAGGCAACACCGACTCCAGTTGCAGCTCGATCTTGACGGTACTGGATTTGAGATCAAGGGTACGCAACTGCACCGCATTGGTGACGACGGTGTTGATGTCCAGCAAGGTGCGTTCCACTGGCACCTGTCGCGCGAAACTCAGAAGATTTCCCACCAGGGTTTTTGTACGACGGGCCTGATCCCGAATCTTTCCGGCGGTAATGCGTGCTTTTTCCGACAGCGACGGGTCGTCGGCCAGCAAATCGGAGAAGCCGAGAATCGCCGTCAGCGGGTTGTTGATTTCGTGCGCCGCACCGGCGGCCAACTGCCCCAGCGACGCCAGCTTTTCAGATTGCACAATCTGCGTCTGCAACTTCCGCAGATTGTTGACGGACATCTCCGCTTCCTCCAGCAGCCGCACGCGGTCCTGGTCGGCCAGATGAGTGCGCGCGAAAACCAGCAAAGCCAGCGGCACCGCCGCTATAAAAGTGGCCATCAGCCGAAAATCCCGTACCAAGGCGTTCTCCGTCGAAAACTTAACGGTATAGATAGCGAACAGCGGCAAGCTAATGACCGCCGCCATGGCGCTGCGCGTGGCCCACACGCTCTCGCCGCGAGCCGCTTCGGTGTCGTCGCTTCCGAGGACTGTCTGGGAATTTAGCTTTTCCCGGTTCTGATAGGCGATCACACCCGCCATGGCGAACCACAGAAACGAGGAAACCAGCGGAAGGTCATACAAACTGCCGGTGTAATATTGGCCGTTGTCGATGGCCACATTGATCACCAGCGACGACAGCATGTACAGAGTTGCTCCCCCGAACAGGTTCGCGTAGATGGTTTTCCACGCTCCTTGAGAGCGCAACCATAAAATTCCCAGGCACACGACAAACACAGTGTTTTGAATATTGGTTACCAAATTGTAGGTGAAGTTGTACTGCTCGAGTGACGGCACGGAGTACATCCACGGCAGCACTACGTAGACATATAGAAAAGTCCACCATACGAATAAAAGAACAACGTCGAGATATCCGAACCGCAGGCGAAGCTCCTCGAGCTTGCGGTGCGGCCGCAATGCCAGAGCCGCCATCATCGGGATGCCTCTAAGAAAGAAAACGATGTCACCCGCAAACATATCCGGCAGGGACTTGTGCAGGTAGACTTCGTAATACGTCCATTCGAATTGCCCGGCCATCCAAAGCGTGCAACCCAACGCCAGAAGCATCCAGAACGCATTGCGACGCCACACCGGAGTTCCAGCGTTGGCAAGTAATCCACCGTTGGCGATGAGCGGCACCAGGCACTGCACCAGGTTCCCAAAAGTGTTGAGGGACTGATGCCCGCGGGGAATGGCAAGCGAAACAGCGGCGTAGACCACAAGCATTGCTAGCCACGTACCGGCCATCCAGCCGATTTTCTGGGAAGAGGACATAGTTGCTCGAACCCCCAGTTTAAAAGACTGCCGTGGCAAGTAGTGTGACCATGGAATTTTGCTTGGCTTAAGAAGCAACGATTACTACTTGGCAAGAGCGCGCTCTGGTAGCCAATCCGCAAAAATGTTGGCCAAAAGTTAGGGAATCACGCATCCGGGATACAGTTGCAATCCAGGCATGGAAGTTTTTTAGGCGGCGGAGGAGAAGGGATTGTAGCTCGCGTTGGTGAGCTGCAGGTGAGGAGTATTTGCTTTCTTTTGGGGATTTGGCCTTCCAACCACGGTGGGCGCTTTGACGCCGGGCTCAACGCTCAGCGCGCTCAATATTTCGGTTTCAAAAGGCTGAACTAATGTTCGATTGCCACTACGATCTTGAGATCAATTAGGAGCGTGCGAAGAAGACGAGTTGTTGAATATTGACCTCATTCGCGTCGGCAGCTTTCAGCGCATCCAGATAAGCTTGGCGAGATGGCCCCGGCTCTATGAGAGTCGTCCTTCCCCAAGTGAATCTCGGTCTATTGAGACTTTCAGCTAGGACACTGGCGATGAGGCGGGCATGGCGGCCATTACCGTTCGGGAATGCGTGGATCTGTCCGACCATCTGGTGATGGAACCGGACGGCAATTTCGTCGACCTGGAAAGTTTTATTCTCAATCCAGAATCGTACGTTTCCCACTAGCGCGCCCATCCGCTCGTGGATTTCGGTGAAAGGGCATCCGAGATTAATTCCGTTACGTGCTCGATATTTTCCTGCCCATTTCCAGGTTTCGCCGAACATTCTGGTGTGAAGTTCACGGACGTATATTTCATCCAACGGGTCTCGTTGTTTCATCACTCTCGGACTAAAAGCCCAGGTTTGGGCTTGCAGGATATTTTGCCGCTCCCACTCGTCGAGTTCTTTTCTCGTGGCGAGGTTGGGTATTAATTGAGCTGCGTCGTCCGGGTGGAGCGGCGTATTGCCCGGGGTCTCGTTTAGATTGGGAATGCCACTCATCGTTTTTTGAGCCGGCGATGGGTCTCGTCGTCTATCAACTTTCCCAAATTGCCGGAGGCTTGGTCTTCGAGCCCCATCGTGTGTTCTACATCGAGAACGTCTTGAGTGGCGCTTTGGCGCAGAGGTCGTTCGGCAAGTTCCGAGATGGACCCGAACTTGGGCACGATTGCATACACCAAGTCGCAATCGAGGGCCGCGGCCACGTTACGCAAACTCTTCAAGGTGATTCGATCTTCGGCTTCCGCTTCCTCGAATTCCAAGATGCGCTGCCGTGGTTTTCGAATCCGTGTTCCCACATCGTCAAGACTTAGGCCCAAGGCTTCTCGGACAGCACGAAGCCAGCCCCGTTGTGGCCGTAGCTCGTTCTTGGCCTCTGCAAAGGCGGCCAAAGTGCGGTTTAGTTGTTGCAAACGTAGATTTCTGAATTCTTGTTTCATAATAATGTCCTGTTAAAGCGTGACACCAAAAATCAATACGTCCTGTCATAACAGGACATTATATAAGCTAACGTCCTGCTATGACAGAACAAATAATATCATATTGTCCTGATATAACAGAACACAAATGAGCCCTAGCCTCTTACCAGGCAACCCCAAGTTCCAACCCACGCGGGCCAAAGCGCAGGTCGCGGCAGGCGGTTTTCAACTGGCGGGCGGAAGCGCTTTAAAACAGGCTGGATTTGGAGAATTGTGAACAGCTTAGGGTGTTGACGCAATAGGGGCATGGACCCGGCGATGATCCTGGTCAGCGGTTTCGGACGGAAAGGCGCGTTCGAGTAGGAAACGCCGTTCACTATGAGGCTGCCTGGGCCGACAGTTGGATCCACTGCCGCTGCCATCACAACATCTGACACCGATTGATGCCGCTAAGTGCGGTATGCCGCAGTCGGGCTTTTATGTTCTAGCGGTTGATGGCAGTTCGCCAAGGGAATTAACCAAGAATGAGGACGAGATAGTGGATCGCTTCCGATTTTCCCAGTGAGCGAAGCTCCGTCGATTTCTGCCCGCTGTTCGCTTACTGGACGGCGCCCGAGCACCGAGACTAGAGGTTACTGATTCTTTACATTCTAGTTGTTATTGTCTGGCTGCTCTAATCCTTCATTTATCCTCGACCTGCACCTGCATTTTGTCTGTGTTCAGCGAGTGGTCGCGCGCCCGTACACCTCTAGGCAAGATGAAAGCAGAGCATGAGGATCAAGACAAAATTGCTACTTGCTTTGGGGACCATATCACTTTTTCCAATAGTCGCAGCTTACGTCGCTCTGATCAGCAATCCCCGCATTTCTTTCGCCCTCCGGATGAGCAAATACGAAGTGCAACAGGGCATGGGTTCTCAAAAGCTCCAATCGGACTTGCAAGCCATTGGCTCGTCCTTGGAAGAATCTCTCAATGAGACCTATCGAATCCAGGTTGAGCCCAAGCAACAAGCAGACGCCGAACGTCAGCGCAGACTCGCGAATTCAGCAGTTCATTCGGGGGTCGTGGCGTTTGAAAACGATCTGAATACCTTCGCCCAGTCTGTGGCGCAACAAGAGCAAGAGACTTTGGCGGCGGGAGAACCTGTCGATGCTGCCGACCAACGCGAAATACAACTGGTGAAACAGCTCCGCAACGCGCTTCCGGGCCTCAAGTCAAACGCAGAAGAGTTCACCAAGCTGTCGGATAGCTTTTCCCTATCAGAAGGAGAATTCGTCCAAGAGGTTTTCGAGCCAGAGGTAGGAGAAAGACTCGGCAGGATTGTCCAAGAATTAGCGAGTGATGCCGACCAGGGAGCTGGTGAGGACCGACACTACATCGAGCTGGCGTTAAAACAGTCCTATAAAGAGTCCGTTCTGGTAGTTCTTTTTGGAGTGGCCGTAAGCGCGATACTCGTGGCCCTCATCTCTCGCGCTGTGGTCCGTCCAATCCAAAAGCTTCGGGACGTTGCACCAGCTTGGACAAGGGAAGATGGACACAAGAATTACCGTACATTCAAAAGACGAGCTTGGTGAACTTGCGACTTCCTTCAACTCGATGGCTGACGACCTGACCAAGTTCATGGCGGAACGCGCCCAAGCGCAAGAACAGCTGTCAGAAGCGCACGGAAGTCTCAAGGCCTCCATGGGAGAATTGGAATCCAGAAGTCGCGAAGCCGCCGCGCTCAGTGAAATGGCTGACTTGCTGCAGTCCTGTTTCACACTTGAGGAAGCTTCGAGCGTGATCGGCTCTTCAGCACAAAGGTTATTTTCAAGATTTTCAGGTGTCGTCCTCGTCTTCAGTGCCTCTCGGAATGTCTTGGAAGTTATGACGACGTGGGGCAAAACTGCCTCAGTGGAACGGGTGTTCAGTCCGAACGACTGTTGGGCCTTGCGACGAGGGCGTTTACATCACTCCTCCAGTGAAGACGGTGCAGTGCGTTGTTCGCATTTCGGGGATGAGTCCCGTCAGCCCAGTCTCTGCACACCGCTCATGGCGCATGGTGAAACGCTTGGCATTCTATGTCTTGTCGCAGAGCCTAACGGCGGTGTTGATGCCTCCAATTCGCTATCTGAATTCAATGCCCAACTAGCTATCTCAGTTGCCGAACAGGCTGCTCTTTCGTTCGCCAACCTTAAACTGCGCGAGAAGTTACGCTACCAGTCCATTCGCGATCCCCTCACGGGATTGTTTAATCGACGATACCTGGATGAATTCCTTGAGCGTGAACTGCCCAATGCGGTGCGTAAGAATCGTAGCCTGGGCGTGATCATGCTAGATGTGGACCGATTCAAAAAGTTCAATGACATGTTCGGACACGATGCTGGGGATACCGTACTGCGGGAACTCGGAGACTACTTGCAAAGTTCATTCGGCGAGGAGACTTGGCCTGTCGTTATGGCGGCGAAGAGTTTACGTTGATTCTTCCCGAATCTTCTCTGGAAGATACACGTCGACGCGCAGAAGAGCTGCGCATTGCATTTCAACAGCTTTCAATAAAACATAGAGATATCGTGTTGGGTAAAGTAACTCTTTCTTTGGGGGTCGCTGCCTTACCTGACCATGGAACAACCTCCGTGGAACTCCTGGCCGCAGCTGATGGTGCTCTTCTCAGAGCCAAAGAAGAAGGTCGTGACCGCGTCCTAATCGCTGAGATCACTGCGAACCGAACTTAAAGACGCTGAGCCGAGAAAGTTATGGCACTACAGCCGAGAGCCATTGGGGAGACTGGCGCTCTATCGAGGCGACCGCGGAAGAGTTCAAGAAGAATTTGATAGCCCGGATGGATCGAGCGCATGAGGCGCACGCACAATTGAATCGCACGCTAGCGGAATCCCCTGAGCAGGCGGAAGAGCGCGTTCAGAAGCTCAAGCAAGAATTTATCGCGCGTCTCAGCGAGACGGCCGGCCTCAGCTTTGACGCGAACGGCCGTTGCACGACTCCGGGCGAAGTCCGGATGGATGACCAGCTCAAAGAACGTTGGGCAGAGTTATGCAAGGAATTTGGCGCAAACCAGGACCCGCAACAAGCGCGAAAACTATTGCAGGAGGCGGGCAGGCTTCTCCGTGGAGCGATAGTGACGCCTGATCCTCTCACGCAGAACGAGACATGCACGGACGTTACGGGAAACTAGGAAATCTACTGTCCGGTTACTGCGTTTGTCAGGACTTACATCAGGTAGTCTCTCCGCGTCCGTCACTCGATTCACGAATTCGCCTCGTTGTATACTCCCGCAATGAAGCGAGCCGTCCGAAGTCGCCGCAAAGTATACGGGCAACTCCTGGAGCATGCCCGCCGCCAGCCGCATCGGGAATGCTGCGGAATTCTGGCGGGGCAGGACGGACTAATCACACAAGCGTTCCCTGCGAATAACGTCGCGGCTGATCCAGTCAGGAATTACGAAATTGCGCCCAAAGAAATCGTGTTCCTGCTGAGGGAACTCCGCAAGCGGCGGCTCGAATTCCTCGGCATCTACCACTCGCATCCGAATTGGCTGGACACGAACGAGCCTTCGCCCAAAGACATCGCGCTAGCCCACTATTCTGAAGCGATCTATTTCATCGTCACGCCCCGGCCGTACGCAACTACGCCCATTCGGGCATTTTCAATCCGGGATGGGCGTCCGCTGGAACTTGAAATTCAGGTACTACCCTGACGTAAACGCGCAGCGGTTTAGGGTCCCAAAATCCCAAGTCCGGTAAACGGCGTTTATCGTCCAAGTGGGTTTTGGGGTGCTCAGTTGGAGTGCTCAATTGATGTGAGGAAGCGAAACGGACAGCGGCTAGAATTCTCTGGGGTGAAAAGTGATTTCGATTCGCACCCGGCAATTCACAGGGTTGCCCTCTCGATTGACAGCGGGTTTCATCTTCCATTTCTGTACTTTTTCCACGGCCTTTTCATTCAAGCCCAGGCCCGGACCCTTTAGCACTACGGGATTGATGATTGTTCCGTCCGTTGTTACCGTCACATCAAGCAAGACCACACCGGAAAAGTTAGCCTTGCGTGCTTGCTTGGTGTAGTCCGGTTCCGGACAGTGAATGCAACGCGGTGGGGTTACTCCGTTCACTCCAGCCCGAGGTACTCCCGTTTCGCCTACAGCGTGGTTATCGCTAGGCTGCTGTGCGACGTCAAGTGAGGCCATCGCTAAGGAACAAAACAATAAGTAAACGACAACTCTGAGTTCAATCTTTGCTGCCATTGAACCGCCTCATAGGGGCGGAGCATATCACTTGAAGAAATTAATCAAAAGGTAGCAAACGTCCCACGAGCCTACCGGAACGATTTTGGCTATTCCGTAGCTGCTGACTAGTTCGCAAGGTGTTCTTGGCGGTTCTTTGCTAGCAATCCACTCGATTGCATAACAGTGTCGACTCCTCGACCCGAGTAGATTGTGGTTGCTTGATGACCATAGGCTCGGATTTGACAGGGCCGACATTGTTAGGGATGTCCGGTAAGCACTAATCAGGCACAGACGTATTTCACTTAAGCTCAGTTGTCGGGAAAATAGGAAATGACGCGACGAAACTGGCGAATTGTTTCAAACGCTGCTGGGAATGGTTCCGTCTTCCAGGTATTGTTCAGCTCAACTTCTGTCTTCTCAATCCAGTTCCTGCGGCCGTCATACACAAACGCGTTCGTCGTTTTTGCGACCAAAGAGCCGCCAGGACCGCTGGTGACCATGCTCTTTAGGTTTCCATGCTCGTCGTAAAAAAACAGAGTTCGGTCATCTACAGCCCGCGGTGAGAGGAATTCCTTCTTTGCGATTGTGTGAACCTCGACCTCACGGCCTTGTTCGTCGCAAAGTGTAGTTGTCACCATCGCTCCTCCCACCCGCCACTCCTTGCTCCTCAAAATTCCATCTTTGTCGAAAACCTTCCTCTCGTGCAGAGAGTCGTCCATGTAGTAGCGGCTTTGTTCTCGCACATGGCCCGCCTCGTCACGGACGATTACGGTGCGATACCGCGGCGGAGTCGCTATCGTGGCTGCTTTTTCGGCATCGGCCTGAAGGGGTGCGTGATACGTAATGCCAATTCCAGGAGGCATCTGTGGGGGATAGTAAATCTGCTCCAACGTATTCCCTTTGCTCAGATATTCGTAGCGGTGGGTTTGTTTTTGCCTTACGGTCCCATCCTCCTTGAACCACTCGACGGACGTAAAGTTCTCGTGTTCGTCAAATTCATAGCGCGCCTGGACCCGACCATCACTGGAACAAATGAGTTCTTTGGTTTTCTTTCCTCGTGGGTCATAGAGGTACACGGTTTTAACGTCAGATGACCCATTCTCGCGATAGCCAGCCCTCTCGACGAGCAATCCCTGCTGATTGTATGTGTAAACGTACCGGTATGACTCCTGCTCGATGAGAGGACGTTCCAAATCAAGGTCCTCGACCAATTTCCCTCTGGCATCGAATTTGAAGGCTTCCCAGAGCAGCGGAGAATCGGGCGAGCCGTCCGATGGATTCCCGAAATCCTCCAATTCTTCACGGCCATTTGGGCGAAGTTTGTACGACTTCGTCGACATATCTACAAGGGTCGTCTCAACACTCCGCACGTTCCCCGCAAGGTTATGTTCCTTTAGACCAGTTCGCATCTCTTGAGAGCAAATTATACAAGCCGAAATCAGTCCAAGCGAAAAACCGAGAATCGCTGCTCGCGACATCGAGATAGACCGCATTTTACAATGGCCTTCCATTCCGACCAACTCCCGATTAGTCGTGCCGGCTCAGACGGTCGATGCAACACTGGCATGAATTTTACTCGCCGGAGTCTGAAAACCTAAAGTCTGTCTAGGGCGTTGATTCAAACGCAGTGCGACCCGGTCGAGCTGTGCCTGAGAGTAGACAGTTTGGTCGGTTCCTCGTGGGGAGTATTGCCTTAAAAGGAGGTTGGTGTTTTCGTTCGTGCCGCGCTGCCAGGGACTTTGCGGATCGCGGAAATAGACTGCACATCCGTAGCTACCGTAAAGTCTTGGTGTCTCGCCATCTCCAGTCTGCGATCCTACGTCGGCGAGCGCCGCAGGGTGGCGGGGAGTTTAAGAATATGCCGACTCAATGCCGTCACCACCACTGCGGTGTCTTTGCTGCTGGGCACCTTGATCAGCATGGCAAAGCGCGAATGGCGCTCCACCAGAGTCGCAATATAGGTGTTCTTGGCACCGGCCAGCAGATCCCCTTCCCAGTGGCCGGGAACCGCTCGGTCTTCTAAATGTCTGTGTCTGCGGTTTTCATGCGGCCCCGAGCCTCGATCATGGAAACTTAGAATAGACTCGCTTAGGGGGGAAACATGGCCAAGAGTTCAGCGGCAAAAATCACTCGACGCAATTTTACCGGGATATGTATTGGTGCGGCTGCGGCCGGAAGCGCAGAGATGAAGTCAGTAGATCAAATTGTCAGATCCTCGTCCGTAAACAGTTCGAATCGACCGAGCCCCGTTGACCAAAATCCAATCCGGCGTCGCGGTACGGGTCTGCGTTCCCTGGATATTGCGCGGGCTTCAGCGGGGTCGACTCTGTTCACCTCAGCAGGTGACCGAACTGTGTACCTCATTGATCTGCAAGGCACGGTGGTCCACACCTGGAAAATGCCACATCCCGCAGGCTTGTATGGATACCTAACGGAGAAGGGAACACTCTTCTACAACGGGCAGATCCCAAATGAGACCTTTCTGGGGAGGAGCCCTTTTAAAGGCGGCGCAGTACTGGAGGTAGACTGGAATGGCAAAGTCCTTTGGGAGGTGCGCCAGCGGGGTCACCACCACGATGGCCGGCTTCTTAAGAACGGAAACGTGCTCCTACTCTGCGCAGCGGAGCTACCCGATGACGTGACGAAGAAAGTCCAAGGCGGTCGGCCCGGCACTGAAGTGAACGGAAAGATTTGGGCCGATTATTTGGTAGAAATGACAAAAGACGGTCAAACCGTATGGGAGTGGCGCACCTGGGAGCATCTCGATCCGGCAAAAGATGTAATCACCGCGATCCAGGACAATCGCTCCGAGTGGACCCATGGGAATGCGATCATAGAGCTTTCTGACGGAGATCTCCTGGTAAGTTTCCGGAATATCTCAACGATCATCAGGGTTCGTCGGCAAACCGGCGAAATCGTATGGAAGTTAGGGGCCCCGCCACTCGCGGGCCAGCACGCGCCAACACCGCTGTCGAATGGCAACATTCTTATCTTTGACAATGGTCCACACCGATTGGACCACACCTTTCCTTTTTCACGGGTGATCGAGGTGAATCCTGCCACCAACGAGATTATGTGGAAGTACCAGGAAGAGAATCTATACAACTTTTACAGCCCGCGCATTTCCAACGCGCAGCGCTTACCAAATGGCAATACGTTAATCAACGAAGGCTTCTTCGGGCGATTTTTTGAGGTGACACCGGAAGGCGATGTTGTGTGGGAGTACGTAAACCCTTACTTTGGCCCAGCAAGCGAAACATCGAAAGCGCAGGGCAACCAAGTATTTCGTGCGTACCGCTACACAGAGGAAGAAATTGAAAGGGCAAAAAAGTCCGCGTCGTAGTCTGACCCGTCACAACACATTTCACTGGCACGGCGATGATCTAGAATCATGCCCCCTACATAACTCCTTCCATGAGAAGGCCGGTATGAGTCAAGAGAGTTTTTCTCTTTCTGTTTTCTCTTTCTGTTTTCTCTTTCCGTTTTCTCTTTCCTTCTTGTGGATTCTTTGCATTCAAGCCGAACCGCCTCTGTCGCCATCCTTCCATCCGCACTCTTGGTGGAGCGATTTTCGTCCTTGCCTTCCGATCGTAAGCTCGGCGGCGCGATTCCGGTGATACACGAAAGTCCCCGAGCGATTAAATCCTCCTCCGGATGACTGATGTTGAAGACGAAGAGTATATTTTCCGGCGGATATGGAACGCCGCTCACCAAGATTTCCTTGTTCGGCTTCGGCTGAACTCACCTGGGATCACTCGACGGAACTGACACGCGTGACGGAGTTAAGCCGTTACGGTTGTTATCTGGAAACCGCCCGCTCCCTGCCTCCTGGGACGCGGGTGACGCTTAGGGTTATGGACAAAGGTCAATTCTTTGAGGCAACCGCAACTGTGCTGTACTCGCGTCCAACGCTCGGCATGGGTGTCGCCTTTCGGGACGTTAAGTCAACATTTCAGATCATCCTGGAAGATTGGCTGCGAGAGTCGCTGGAACGTCAGAGTAAACGGCCGACGATTGACGATTTTGGGTCTCAGTGATCAGGTGTTCGCGGTAGGACTTATTCCAACACAGAGCCGAATCTACCGCTTGCGGAGTCGTTTTTAAATAAACTTGCTGTGCTACGATCCTGCTAACGTTTCACCTCACTTCAATTGGCAGCCGCCCCGGCCTTCGAGGCGGCTTTTTACAGCTGCCGGTTCTCGTCAGGGCAAGCCTCTTCAAGTTTTCCAGCACTTGTTGGCACTCCTCATATTGCAGTTGAACTTCGGCTAGGGTCTTCTGCAATTGGCGTCGCTCAATGTGCAGTATACAGACGTACGCAATAATCAAACCGCCCACGATATACAGCACCCACATGGGGATGAACATGGCGCTCCTCACAATTGAAGGGCGACTGTTCTTTCGATGCCGATTTACAGCGGTAAGGTCCCGGAGAGAAGGTCAACAGATCGCGGAAGCCGTTCAACCTCATTGCGAGTCAAGATCACAGTTCCAGACGGGGTTTCGCTTGCGGTCCGCTCTGGTCCCGTGTCAATGATGCGACGACCGTAGATGGATGCCATCTTGCTCGGGCCAGATCTCACCGTATACATCACCGTCCTCGGTGCGCGATCAATCTGCCACTCGTCTTCAAGCCTCGGGTCGGTCACGCCACCCTGAAATCCGAATGAGCCTTCTCTCAAATATCACCACGTCCTGAATACTTCCTTCGAACCCGTTCTTGGCTGACGCAGATACGAGTAAATATTTTCGGCTACGGTTTGGTAGACAACTCAATATCAATCGCGTTCAGCAGGTCACGAACGCCGTGTTCCTTGCCAACCACGGAACGGACTCCAGCCAGTTTTGCCGCTGCTTCCAATTCCTCGGTTTTGTAAAGCGTATACATGACGATTGGCACCGAAGGCGTTGTCGCGCAAATGTGACGCACAGCCTGGAGACCGTCGAAAGGAGGCATCTTGAAGTCCAGGATTATCAGGTCAGGTTGCAGTTCGGATGCTTTAGCTACCACCTCATGGAAATCTGCTGCTTCGCCACAAACCTCCCACTCGGGGCGCATTGCGCACATGTGCCTGAGGGCGGTGCGCATCAACTCACGGTCGTCAGCGATTAGAATCCTGGTCACGAGAACACCTCGGGGGGAGAGCGTTTGCTTGTGGCTTTCGTTTCAGATTATGAACCTGGTTCAAGCGAGGAAATACAGGGAAAAGCCTAGCGGCTACGAATGTGTCTAAGTTGTATTGCAATTAGTTGTTCGTTCACGCGCCCCCGCCGATCAGTTCCATGGTGCATTCGATTCCGTTAAACCGCAGGCGAGCCTCGTACCGCACGAAAATCTTGGTGGTTCCGGAGCGGCTCACAAACACCCAAATTCCATACATGTAACGATTCCTGAGAAAGAGTTCGAAGATCACCGATATATTATTCGTGTGCGGCGCCGTGATTTCGGCTACTCGTTTCCCGAGCAACTCCCATCTGTCATAGCCGAGGATCTTGCAGAAGCCCTCAGAGACTCTTATATATCGAAGCTCCATATCGGTTTCTACAACATAGTCGGCGAGAACACCCGCGTTGAACGTTGCACCGTTTTCGTTCATCCTTTCTGGCATTTCGTCACCTCTGTCCACCCCGAATCGTCTTAACTCCCGGGTATATGTCGGGACATCCACCGCAATTCTTCTGCGATGCAGCTACGTGTCTTTTCCTTGCCGGATTCCCATCTGGGTCGCATTCTCATGCAGCCTGGGCAGCATCTCACCCACCCTCCGTACATCACTCTCGGGTATTCCCTTAAAGAGTGCTCTGCGAGCGTCGTCGAAGACTAAAGCGAGCTCTTTAGCGATCTGTCTCCCCTTTCCAGTGGTCGTGATAACAACAGCCCGCCGGTCGCGTGGAAGGATTTCGCGCCTAACCAGTCCCTTAGCCACTAACCGGCCAACAAAACGGGTCATCTTTGCTTTGTCTCTCGCCAGCACAATCGCCAGCTGCCCCGATGTTGTTTGTCGTGCTTCAACACAGCATAGGAGCACTCTCGCTTCCTGTGCCGTCATTCCAAAACGCAAAAAGCCACGGTCCAGAGATTTCTGTATCTTGATGCACGTGTGAAAGATCCATAACAAGAGAAGATCTTGGTACCATTTCTCCCCGCCCGAATCCTCACAGATGACACGTTCCGCGACGAGAATTGGAAATTCGCCGTCTTGTCGCTCTCGATTCATTTATGACGATTCGCCCATGCCTCAACCCGAATGCGAACCGGTTCTTGTGGCGAAGTTGTCTGCAGCCAATGCCAATAAGGCCGGAAGCCTTTTATGCTGACGCTGACAACAACTTTCCCAACTGGTACTCCGGAGAATTCCGCAATGCCGTTCTCATCACTCTTTGTTTCAATTTCCTTCTTCTCCAGGCGGAAATCGGTTCTCTGCCAGTACACCAAGCAGACGGTTGCGTCTGGAATGGGGCGATCATCTTCAGAATTGGTGATTTGTAGCTGAATGTGTCCGTTGCTTCTTAGAGACGGCTTTTCTTGCGAATGGCCGTGAGTTTGCCAAGGATGAAAAATCGAGACAGCTAGGAAGCATGCAATGGTCAGAGCTCCCAGAGCGGCGGTTCTTCTCCGTTCCGTGGCTCGTCCCGATGACCGAATCTGGACCATAGATCACCTCGCCGTCTTCGAGCGACTAACGCGTCGAAGACGATTGCGTTCTTCGTGGTTGGCCCTTGCCTGTCGCGCCCGCTAAGCTTCGAATCGAAATCGCGCGGGTGTACGCCTCCTCGAAAGCTTTAGAAGTGGAAGCCGAGCTCGCCGGTGTACGCACGCGGCGTCACGAAATGCGTTCCGCTGAACGTTGACAGGAAGTTGTAGAGCGCGACCTGGTTCGTCAGGTTGACGACAGTGAAACGGGCGCTCCAGCGATAGCGGTCTCCGTGAAACAGATTGTCATGACCCGCGCTCACATCAAACAGGTGGCGCGGTGCGACGCGCGGCGGATTGTGATCGTCATTTTCAGTCCCGGGAGACGGGAGGCTAATACGCGTCGATCGATACTGCGTAGCATCGCAAGTTGTAAGTGGCGTCGTCAGTGTCGGAATCTGGCTTCCACACACCAACCCGGCTTGGATTTGTTGATCCGCTGTGAGGCCAGTCAGATCGACCACGGGGTTGACCGCTGGATCATCCGCGACTGGCACCGCTCCGGCGACGAGCCCGTTGTCATACCGCCAGTTCATAGCAATCCAGGGCCAGTTCTTCTTGGGCTGATATTGCACGTGCGTGGTTTGTTGAAACTTCTGATCGTGATCGATCCGAAACGCTCCTTCGGTGGTGAAGTCCGTTCCCAACCCTCCTACTTGCGGATTGAAGAACCGGGAATTCACGCCACTGAGCACCACGAACGCCGTCAAGCCATGGAAATTTGGAACGCTGGCACGAAGGGAAAACCCGCTAATCTTGGAATTGTGCCAAGAGATCGGAAACGTTATTGGAGTGTTAAAAAGCACTCCAAAGTCGAAGGCGTTGTGAGTGTATTTCCATAGATAGTCGCCATCGATAACCAGAAATCGGCCGAAAGCCTGTTGGAATCCAGCGTGAAATTCGTTTCGCTGTCCAGAACGAATCGGACCCGGGGCACCGAGAACGCTCGAAATAACGCCTCCCGAGTCGCCGGCGCTTCCCACAATTAGGTTTTCGTTGAACGGCGTTTCCAAAATACGCGCGTAAGAAACCCTAAGCACCGTGTTTGATGGTTTGATGTTGTAGGCGACACCGACTCTGGGTTCAACCTGACTGTCATGAACGATGCCGCGATAGATGTCTCCTCGCACGCCCAGATTGAATGACCAGTTACCGGCTGTAATGGTGTCCTGAAGATAAAGCGCCACTTCTTTGATGTCCGTGTGGCCGCGAAATCCAAATAGGCCGCCGCCACGAGTAAGGTCAAAGGGAAGCAGCAACGAACATGGATCCGCCAACGCCACTCCGCCCGCAAAACAAGGATCGCCGTTTGCGTCCGTCAGCGACGGAATAAACGTGGAATCGACGATGCCGAGATTGTCCTTCTCGGTCAGGAAAGTGTGCTGGAACGTGACGCCCGCTTTTATATTGTGTCTGCCCTTCACGTAAGAAACATCGGAGCGCATACCCACGTTGCTGAGCGTGCGATCCTGCGCGATGGTTTCGCTCTGTAGTAGTGGGCTGAAATCATCAAACGGATTCGCGCTCGGGTAGAAATTGTAATGGTCTCGCCGGCCGAACACGCCGAACGTAAAAAGCGTAGTCGAACCAAATAGGTGTGTGTAGGTGGGAGCAAGGTTAAAAGTTTTGATCTGTGAGCGTTGGTCGCTGGGTCCCAAGGGATCGCCGGTCGTCGGGTTCACCAGGACCGTACCATTTGGATCACAGTCGAAGTCTAGTCCCGGCGGGCAAAGGTGTAGCTGCGAGTCAAAGGAATTGGGATTCTGAAACCATGAGCGCGTATAGCCAGCATTGAAGTGAATGGTGTCAACTTGGGTCAGCTGGTAATCAACGCGATCAAACAGATTTTGCTGGTTTCCTTTCGAATGCATGACTTCGAACTCCGGCGGATCGAGAAAACGACTGGTTTGCAAGCCGCTCACCGAAATGAAATTTCCCCATTTCGGGCCGCCAAATGCCATGTCGAAACTCGCAGTCGTGGTGCCAAATGATCCGTATGAGGCTTGTACGCTGCCGGTCGGTGTCGACTGACCCAGTCCCGACCGTGTGGTGACTTTTATAACCAAGCTGGTCTTGTCGCCGAATTCTGCCGGCGGCGCACCGGAGATCACTTCTAGGGACTGAATCGATTCCAGCGGAATTTGGTTGGAAAAGACCTTGCTCTGTTGATCAGTGATGGGCTGGCCATCCACGGAGAATGAATTTTCTGCGTGATCTCCTAACCCGTGAAAAAGGCCGTTAGAGTCCGCGACAACGCCGGGTGATGCCAGCGTCACCAGCGAACTGACCGACGAGGAAGAACTCTCAAGCGGCAGTTTGTCAAACAGCCCACGGTCCACATCGGTGTGAAATGTCGGATCGTTTTCCAGCAAGTCCGACCCCGTGGCTTCCACCGTGACGCTTGTGGCGGCCGTTCCTATTTTCAAACCGATTTGAAGAGTAACTGGAACACTTGATCGGACATCCACGTCCTGAGAAATTGCCGCGAATCCGTTCGCAGTTACAACCAAGTGGTATGGGTTGAAAGGTATGTTGGAAAAGCGAAAGGATCCGTCCTGGCCAGCAACCACCGTCCTGCTATATCCACTTACGGGATAGCTAATTTCGATTGTTGCTCCAGGAACGGCGGCACCGGAGGGATCCTTCACAACCCCTTCAATGGAACCTGAATTCCCGAGCTGCGCCTTACTGGATACTCCGCAAAACAAGAGACCAAGAACCAAAACAAAAACCGTAATTCTTCGAAAACCCATGTGAATCTCCCTCCGAGTTCAACTCGGACCGCATGTACGGCCTGTTGTTGGAGTGGCGCTCGTAAAAAGAGCGGTCGCGCTGGCCCAACAATGGGCAGCACGCACAGAAAATAATCAGACTCGTGGTTTTGAAACTATGCAGCAGGTGGTGCGCGGGAAGGAGAATCGTGGAAGAAAAACTCTTGGTGAATTGTTACGACAAATGGCCGCACGAGCCCGATCGCGAGAAAGGGGCTAAAAAGGGATGGGGCCAGCGCTTTCGGAGCAGTGCCGACATGGGCCGCCTGGCAGACGTGGCAGGCGGCTTCGCTCTGTCCTTTTGCGTGTGAGTGGTTTAGCGCTTGTGCAACAAAGAGCAGTGACAAGATAGCCAGGCACACTGCCGACACCCTGACGATCTGAGACCTCTTTGTGTGCTTACTGCGCATTTCGATCTTCAGACTACTCCAATGACCTCTTGGACGCTAGAACTGTTTCCTTGTAAGCAACGTATTGAAACTCCGGACCACCTTGTAATAGCCACGCTAAAGATCCGCACTCCAGGCCTTATACGGAGCACATGATGCCGTCCTGCGCGCCATCGCAACACGAGCAATACGACAGCGATGCCCTGACGGGTCTCAAGAGCCGTCGATTCTTCATGCGGGCTCTTTCTGACGGATCGCCTTTATCTGCTTTGCATACTTCTCCCTCGGACCGGGGACTGCTTCTAGCACGGCTTCTAATGAGGGCATCGTGTTCTCCCGAAGCATGGCTTGGGCTTCCCGGCGCAAGTCTGAGGGCTTGATCTTTTTCATGGCAGTCTCAGTCGAGATCTGGCGGAGCGCGCCATCAAAGAATCACCGGGTCCGCTACCGGGCTTTGTGGAATCCCCACTTTATCGCGAGCGTCTGCTTCATCCTCGATGGTTCCGACCGCTTGTAAGGACTTCTTGTGTGCCAGAAGCGCGTGCGCGATCTCGTGCGCCACCACGTTCTATTGCGCGATTGTCTTTCGTTGCGCCGCGAACTCGCGCCAATGCTGGAAGCAGACTTCCCAATGCGAGTCTGGGTCGATGGTTCTTGGGCGCCACCAATGCTGCCCGACCGAACTCCAATTCGTGTTCCTCACGTCAATGCCGTAGAGTTCTTTTCCGCTCGCCCTCGAAATCAATAATGCGAAATGAAAGTTAGGTGCGAGATGCGCCAGTATCGCGCCGCTTTCTGGATCAATTGACAGCAACCCTCCAGGAATGCTCGTTGCACAGCCATTCCGCCGGTCGATCTTCGCTGCGAATCGTTCATATAAGAAAAGTCGGTTGCCGGCGCCGAGGACCCCTTGCGACCACAATTTGCAGTCCGCCGCCGTGTTGGGAAAATTGATTTCAACCGGATCTTCAAGAGCAGAAGTGTCTGCCCTGACTCGCCACAGCTGCCCAGTTCCTTTGCGATAGCCATACAGGTAAAACGTATCGTTAACCCACGTTCCAAGAACAACGAGGTTTCGCGAAACGGTGAATCGTTGCACAAGTTTTCGTTCATCAAAATCGAAAATATCAAGGCTGGGTGTTGGAAAGTTCGAGACCCCAAAAAGCAATCGATCGTCGTTCGAGAAACTGAAATCGTACACGCCCAGCGCAACGGAGCGCGCTATCCCAGGTTCCTGTTGCAACGTAGGCACTCTGAAAGCTTCGACTCCAACCGCTCCTCGCTGGGTAAGCACATGCTGCTCGTCGGGCGACAAAGCGATGCCAGAAGTCGGCTCGATGAGCTTGGTCATCTCGTGGGTTTTGAGGTCAATTGCATAAAGAGCGCAGCAGCTTATGTACTCAGGTGCAAGTCCTGCGCGCACAAATAGCAACCCAGATCGGTCACTCGATACACCATCAATTTGCGGCAACCCTTTGATCGAGCCCAACGACTCCAGGGTCGTCGGATCCAGCACTTCTACACGGCCAGAGCGACCAGCGGCGAGTAATACGGTTTGGTCGTGAGCTTTGCAAACACCAAAGGTAATGATAAGCAGCAGCGCTGCGTAAAAGCGCGTTACGGTAACCTCAGTCCGAGGTCTATACGATGGCTCAGCTACTTCCCTCTCTTGTTCTTTTCAGCCCTGAACTTCGCCCAGCGCGCCTTCGTCGCCTTCGAAATCCTTGCCCTCGCTGCCGCTGACTTCGTTCGCTTACGACCGCCTTGAGCTACCGGCGCTCGGTCGACGTTGCGTGCGAGCCACCCAGCGCGATGAGTTGACGGGCTTTTTATTGGTGGGAATTCGAGACTTCCTGCGACAGCGATCGCCTCACAGTTTCTTTTAGGCTGGGATTCGTAATTTTATCCTCTAATCCAAGCAATGCCGACCGTGCTAATCCAGCGGTCATTTCACGCGGACTCCGAAGTGAGGATAGCAAGACCTCGACCGCCTCATCATTGCCTATCCTTTTTAAGCCGGGTATAAGGATGAAAGCCAAGGAGGGCTGTTGGTCCATAGCTTGGTGTATGTATGTGACGGCTACAGGATCGTTTATGTAACTCAGCTCTAAGGCTGGTTCAGCTGCCTTTTCTAGACTCTCTGTATTCTTGATTTTTGTTGTAAGGCGTTCACACTGAACCGTGAGACTTGCAGCATCGCGGGGTCGGATCTGCAACGTCCCTTTAAACCCGCTATCCTGTACCTGCGTTGCGGCCTTGCCGACTAGGAGGGGTCGCACTATGCGAACCTCTAATTTATATTCTCCAAGTGCGTGAAAGTCGTACCACTCGTTCAAAACCAATTTTTGTGTAAAGGTCTCACCAGTTGAGATCAAGACATCCCCCGGAATTGAGATTCCGGAATGCTCAGGTTTTTGCAGCATCACCTGGTGACCGTCAGGTGGGGTCAGGGCTAATAGATATCCGCCCTTTTGGTCTTGCCCCAACCTCAACGTTATAGATTCTGGCCCGTTATTGTGCACATTGACCGACAAGGTCACCGGTTCGTGGAGATTCACTGGATTGGCGGCTAGGGAATAAACTATGCCGACTGATTTCGACTTTTCTGCAACCGATGCGCCGGCGGATTGTGCAAATAGAGCAGACGCGAACACAAATAACGGGGTTACGATCGCGTTCATCATTCACGCTCCATTAAGGTAACGGGTTAAACGTTGAAGACACCGATGGTTTCGTGGCCGTAAGTCTCCAAGTGCCGTTGCTGTTTTGGGTGACTGCATGAATAATCGCAAATGCATTTTTAAAGGGAAAAATATATATGGCGGAGGAGGAGGGATTCGAACCCCCGAGACCCTTTCGGGTCTAACGGTTTTCAAGACCGCCGGTTTCAACCGCTCACCCACTCCTCCGTTTTTAATTCTAACCGATCCTTTGACTTAGGGCGCATTTGTGACAATAGGAGGTTTGCATTGCCGCAATTTGGTGCAACTGTCACCAAATTGTCACAAAGTTTTGCAACTGCGGCCTTCTTCGAATCAAGATTTGTATGCGTGTAACGCATCGTGACGGTAACGGTCGAGTGCCCCAACAACTGTTGAACTGTCACAATGTCCACGCCTCGATTCAATAAACGGGATGCAAACGTATGACGGAGCGTATGCCACGTCACACCATCAATTCCCCCCTTCGGGCACGCAAGAGCAAAGCCTGCCTTCAAGCCCACAAACGGTTTGCCGGTCTGGTGGTTGTAAAAAACATATTCGTTCTTCTTGCACTGCGCCCAGAGATTCAGAACGATTCGGGCTTCCGCATTTATTGGGACGGTCCGAATTTTGTCGGTCTTATTGGCGAAGACATTTAGAACGTTTCTTTCTACATCCACGTTAGACCAGCGCAGAGAGAAGATTTCTCCGGTCCGCAATCCCGTATTCAGGCCGAACCGAATAAGGTCCTGCATGAACGGCGCCGCGTTCCGGATAAGCCTCTCTTCCTCCTCACGACTAACGACCCTGGCGCCGGTGTTGAATTTGCCAATCACGCCACGCTGGCGGTAGCCAGAAAGCTGGTGGCTTACCTCCTGGCCGTTGACCGTGGGCAGCGGAATTTTCAAATAGCAGAGACGAGAAGCAATATCGCTGCGTAGAACCTGGCGGCGAATAAGGAGGATTTCTTCGGCGCGTAGCCTGCCAGGTCTTGCTGTTAAAGCGACTGGGCGAAGGAGCGCAAGCTTCCAATGCTCCCGTTGATAAGTTTCGAGACTGGCAGGAAAACACACACTCAATCTTCTGGGCAGCAGAAAAGCGCTGGGCCAGCAAATGGAAGTCTGGTTCTATCTCTAGGAACCACGGCCGAGAGGCCAACACACCCGGCTAAGAATCAAAAAAGATTTGCACCCGCGCTCCTCCGAAGCGCGTCGGGAGAGCTTTTGCCCTCTTGACAAAGACCTATCATGGAAGTCGCCTAACCGGACAACTGGTTTTGGCCCAGAATCCACTTTTCCGGTAGCGGCGTTATCTCTAACGACGCCGGCCATTACAAGAGTTTTTTCCGGGTTTCTTCTCTCTCAGGCACACCCCTCCATTGGTGCGTGAAGAGTATCCTTTTCTGTCCCTACCGTTCATCGTGTCACCCTAACCCTGCCCAGCCTGTTTACGATCATCGATTCGGTGTTGCCCACCAAACATCTCTGCAGTCACGTTCGACTATGATGAG